>Ga0209557_1000301_pt1 | contig 30920 bp, 24 predicted proteins | sample SaaInlV_120m_DNA_4_FD_184672 | JGI IMG/M metagenome (GOLD analysis project Ga0209557, IMG submission 184672) | Marine microbial communities from expanding oxygen minimum zones in the Saanich Inlet - Saanich Inlet SI074_LV_10m_DNA (SPAdes) (version 2) | ecosystem: Environmental > Aquatic > Marine... | reverse complement strand
TGGTAATATTGTAAAACTTCAAGAGAAAATTGGTTTAGATGCTTTTTCCTTGTCTGAATTTTTCAAAAATATCATATAAAAAAGACGCTAAAATTAGGATCTTTTTTATATGTATTTATCTATTTTATTACTCAATAATAATCTTACTTGAGGTTTTTATATTATTCTCATCAATTAAATTAACCATGTAAATTCCGGTATTTAAATTTACTGAAACTTCTTGTTTATTATTCGTTGTAAAATCGATATTCCTTTTATAAACTTGTCTTCCTTTGATATCAAAAATATTCATTTTTGCTTTACCTAATTTGTTTTTGGCAAAAACTGTAAAATTCCCATTAGACACCGTTGGATAAATTGCAACCGTTTTATTATTTGCTAAAACATCATCTATTGAAGCTGTAGCTGCAGTAAACTTACCGGTAAACATTCCTCTGCCATAAGTAGAAGCCAATACGGTATTGTCTGCTGTTCTTAAATCTAAAGAAGTTACTTTTACATTAGACATACCGTTGTTTGCTTGCGTCCATGCAGGAGAATCATCCTTAAAATTATAGCTTGTCCAAATTCCTAATTCAGTCCCTATAATAACTTGATTATTATTTAAAGGATTCATTAAAATATCCTTTACAGGAATATCTGGAAAATCTCCTTCTTTATTCATCCATGATGTTCCTCCATCGATAGAATACCAGACGTTTTGTACGCCGTAATTGTGTAAAGTTACTAAAATTTCGTTTTCATCATTCCCAAAACGGATGGACGAAACGACACCATTAAACCTTTTAATAATTCTCCATGTTGGGTTTTCAGAATTAGCATTTTCGACCTTGATTAGTTTTCCATTTGCTAGGCCTAAAAATAAGGTGGTTGAAGTTGTTTGAAATGGTGAGACTTTCAATACGGAAGCTCTATCGTCCATAATAAAGTTCCCAATTCTATCTTTTACTAATACTTCTGTGGTTTTAATTCCTTGGTATCTTGCAATACTGTCAAAGTTTTGAGAGCTACTGTGTGCATTAGCATATAGAATATCTAAATTATCATCTAGATCCTGTGGATTAATAAAACTCCCCGTATTTTGATCACTATCAAGGGATTTTTCATTACCCGTATAAGGTAAGTCTAATACACTTTTTACATTATAAACATAAGACACAATCATATACTCCCCATCTTTATCTATAAATGTGTAGGCTCCATCTCCTCCATAAACCTCCACTGCTGGATTTGAAGATGTATTTAACGCTCCGTCTATAAATTGCGTTCCGTTGTCTTGTGCACCAGCAATTAAAACATCTGAAGTGATATCTTGTGCGATTGCTCCATTGTAAAATTGCATAATATTATAGTCTTTATTTCTAGCTTCGATATAATTATTAGGAATATTACTTTGTGATGCATTACTCAGGGAAGAAGCATAGAAAACACCTCCATCATTTCCAATAATCGCTTTATCTGAATCAATTGGATGAAATACCAGCGCATGTTGATCAGCGTGAACTAGAGGAATATCTTTATTTCTTAATAAATTATTGTTCGCCCATTTAGACATTTGAGTCCAAATTGCACCACTATTTGAGGATCTAAATAAATCAATTCCACCAACATATAAAATGGCATCATTTGAAGGGTCTATCTCAAGAACTAAATCATAATAAGCTTGCCCTCTTGTAAAGTCATTTGAAGGGATACCGGTATCCGCATCATTAGGCAAAGCCATGTCTATTGTTGTTGCAAAAGCATCTTCTGTTTTTTGCATAATAATCGGGGAATTACTTGTATTTCCTTCTGCTAGCACATATAGCTTATCATTGTCAGTAGTAGAAAGGGCTATTTCAGTTCTACCTGCGCTACTTATAGTGTGCTGAACGAAGAAATTACTGCCATTTGTGGATTTTAAAATGGTTCCTCCACCATATCCATAAATATTATCATCAGAACCTATCCATATTGAATTATCAACTGCTATTTCTATATCGTTGGGTTCATAAACTGATTGAGGACTCCCTTTTGTTGTATTAGGAATAGGGGGTAGAATAACATTGCTCCAAGTAGCTCCACTATCAGTAGATCTGTACAGCCCAGTAATATTTGCTCCAGGAAAACTACTAATCCCGTCATAAGCCCCTGCAACACCAATGAAAATATTTTTTACTCCGTTACTATTCCAAGCCTTGATGTCATTAATATAAAACAACCGATCCCTTAAAACTACATTAAAAGAATCACTAAAAATATTGATCCAAGAAAATCCTCCATCAGTTGACTTCCAGACACCATTTCCAACTGCACTGTTGCTTGATTGCGACTCACCAGTTCCAACATACATGATTTGAGAATTGTTTGGATCTACTGTGATACAAGTAACTGCTAAATTTTCTGAAATTCCAACTTGTTGCCATGAAGAGTTCACATCGGTAATATCATTATTCACCCATAAACCACCACTAACACCACCAGCAAAAACTCTTTTATTTGTTGCATCATTCGGATCGAATAAAATAGCTCTTGTCCTTCCGCCAACATTGTTTGGACCTCTTTCTATCCAAGGATTATCAATAGCATCTCCTGGTACTCGAGCTCTGTAGGAGTTTAGTTGATTTTGAAGTTCAAAAACATTTTCTGGATGTGTTCTTCCAGTAATAGGGTTTATTTCGTTCAAATATTCTTGTTCAAAATAAGCATTAGGAGGTAGTTCTAAAGATTTTCTTTCTTTTTTTGATAAATACATTGTTTTGCTAAAAGGGTGCTCATCAACAAATTTTGAATAAGCAGATTGCTTATCAACCTCAAGCTTTGTGTTTGTGTTTGTGTTATAATACAAAAAGGCAAGTCCAAAAAGTATAATAATTACTAGTGCTTTTTTCATTTTTTTTTTTTATTTAAATAAAGTTACTGCTTTTATTTTAAAGTATACTTCCTTTAATTTTTTTATGAATTCTAATTGCATAGCTATCTGACATTCTAGACACATAGGTGCAAATAGACATAATTCTTTCGTAGGGTGAAGAGGATATAACTATAAATTCTTTGGGAAGTAAATTAAGCAATAAGCTGTCGTAATTTGTTGGCACCCCTAATTGATTATTATTTAAAGCTGTTACAAAAACATCTAACAAGTCGGCTATGATTCGATAACCAGCAACTTCTTTTTCTACAACTTCTGTACTTTTGTAAATTTTATCTACACTTATTTTAAGAATATCATTAATCTGTGCCTCATATTTACACTTGTCTAATAAAGATTTCTCAAATGTACCATTTAAAATAAAGGCTTCATTTTCTAAGAAAATAGCAACCGCTTCATTTATTAGAACTCCAATTGCCAGAGCACGCAAATAACTTACTCTGTCTGTTTTATGCTGCAATGAATGGTATTTTTTAATATCAATCGTATCTTTGACTAGCTTGATCATATATTCTAAAGCAAACTCTTCTTCAATTAAACCCAAATTAATTCCGTCTTCAAAATCGATGATTGTATAACAAATATCGTCTGCTGCTTCTACCAAATAAGCAAGTGGGTGACGATAAAAAGACACATTGTCTGTCGCCAATTTATCTTTTAAACCTAGTTCTGTAGCTACCTCTAAAAACGATTCTTTTTCTGACTGAAAAAAGCCATACTTTTTATCTACAATATGTTTTGTTGGTTTTTTAGGAAGGCTCTCTTTTGGGTATTTCATAAAAGCACCCAAAGTAGCATATGACAATCTTAATCCGCCAGAAATTCCTTCTCTACTTTCTGTTAAAATCTTAAATCCATTTGCATTTCCCTCGAAATCAATTAGATCTTGATATTCTTTTTCTGTTAGCTCTCCCTTATATTTTATTCCTTTTCCAGTTTTAAAATACTCTCCAATTGCTTTTTCTCCAGAATGACCAAAAGGAGGGTTTCCAATATCGTGAGTTACAGATGCAGCTGCTACAATTGCTCCAAAATCATTAAATGTATATCCAAGTTTTTTTAAATTTGGATGACGATCAAGTAAAATTTGACCAACTCTCCTCCCTAATGTTCTTCCAACTACAGATACCTCTAAACTATGGGTTAAACGAGTATGCACAAAATCTGTTTCGGATAAAGGGATTACCTGTGTCTTGTCTTGTAAACTCCTAAACGCTGATGAAAATATGATTCTATCAAAATCTACATCAAAACCCAAACGTGTTTCGTCTTGCGCAGCTCTTGTACGTTTTTGTATATCACCGAAGCGTTTTAAAGAAAGAAGTTGTTCCCAATTCATTATTTGTTAAATTTCGTTCAACTGACTAGATTAAGAGTAGTTCAGGGTTTTTTTATTGAATTCTTACCTTTATTCTAATGGCAAGTGAAACGAAATTACAAAAAAAAAGAGAAGTATTTCTACTTCTCTTTTTCAATCTTTTAAATTTTTAAAAAATTATCTCTTGGCTTAATTACCATTTTTGTCTCTAAGAACCACACATTAAACAGTCATCGTCTGGTGCTCCGTTTTTAGAAGCATTTACCATTGCTTTGAACTCTTCAGGACTCATCGGCTTTTCTTCTTCAATTACAGCTGCTTTTTTTTCTTTAGAAACTGTAAACTGAATTGCATTTACAGCAGATTTTGTTCTTAAATAGTACATTCCTGTTTTTAACCCCGATTTCCAAGCATAGAAATGCATTGATGTTAATTTTGCATAATCTGGATCTTTCATAAACAAGTTTAACGATTGAGATTGATCGATAAAATAACCTCTATGACGAGCCATATCTATGATATCTTTCATACTCATTTCCCAAACTGTTTTGTATAATTCTCTTAATTTTGCTGGAATCGCTTCTACGTGTTGAATGGAACCGTTTGCACGCATAATATCTTCTTTCATGTTGTTATCCCACAAGTTAAGCTCAACTAAGTCTTCTAATAAATGTTTGTTTACAACAATAAATTCGCCGGACAATACTCTTCTTGTATAAATATTAGAGGTATATGGCTCAAAGGCTTCATTATTACCTAAAATCTGAGAGGTTGACGCTGTTGGCATTGGAGCTACTAATAAAGAGTTTCTAACCCCGTGCTTCATAACTTGTTTGCGTAATTTTGCCCAGTCCCAATTTCCACTCAACTCATCATCCTTAATTCCCCACATATTAAACTGAAACTCTCCTTCTGACATAGGAGAACCTTTAAACGTAGAATACGGCTCTTTTGCCTTTGCAATTTCCATAGAAGAGGTAACCGCAGCAAAATAGATCGTTTCAAAAATTTCTTGATTTAATTTTTTAGCTTCATCAGAAGTAAAAGGTAGGCGAAGCATGATAAAAGCATCTGCTAAACCTTGAATTCCCAACCCTACAGGTCTGTGTCTAAAGTTAGAATTTTCAGCTTCTTTTACAGGATAGTAGTTCATGTCTATCACTGTATCTAGATTACGTGTTACTTTTTTAGTAACATCAAATAATTTTTTATGGTTGAAAAATTTCTCGCCTTTTTCATTTTCTGAAACAAACATTGGAAGTGCAATAGAAGCTAAGTTACAAACAGCAACTTCATCTTTTGCCGTGTATTCCATGATTTCTGTACATAAGTTCGAAGAACGAATGGTTCCTAAATTTTTCTGATTCGATTTTCTATTTGCTGCATCTTTATACAACATATAGGGAGTTCCTGTTTCAATTTGAGATTCTAGTATTTTTTCCCAAAGTTCACGGGCTTTAATCGTTTTTCTTCCTTTCCCTGCTGCCTCATAACCTGTATACAAACGCTCAAATTCTTCGCCGTGTGTATCATATAAGTGCGGACATTCATGAGGACACATCAAGGTCCATTCTGCATCTTCTTGTACACGACTCATGAATAAATCTGAAACCCACATTGCATAAAATAAATCTCTTGCACGCATTTCTTCTTTACCATGATTTTTCTTCAAATCCAGAAAATCAAAAATATCTGCATGCCAAGGTTCTAAATACATCGCGAAAGAGCCTTTACGTTTACCTCCTCCTTGGTCTACATAACGGGCAGTATCATTGAATACTTTTAACATTGGCACGATACCATTAGAGGTTCCATTTGTTCCTGCAATATAAGATCCTGTAGCTCTAATGTTGTGTAATGATAAACCAATACCTCCTGCAGATTGTGATATTTTTGCTGTTTGCTTTAATGTATCGTAGATCCCTTCAATACTATCGTCTTGCATTTGTAATAAAAAACAGGAAGACATCTGTGGCTTTGGAGTACCGGCATTGAATAAGGTTGGAGTGGCATGCGTAAAATATTTTTTACTCATTAGCTCATAAGTTGCAATCGCTTCGTCAATATCATTTTTATGAATCCCAAGAGAAACTCGCATTAACATATGTTGAGGACGTTCTGCAATCTGACCATTCAACTTTAACAAATAGGAACGTTCTAATGTTTTAAAGCCAAAATAATCATAGTTAAAATCTCTATTATAAATAATCGTAGAATCTAATTTTTCGGCATTTGCTTTAACAATTTCATAAACATCATCTGCTAACAATGGTGCTTTTTTATCCGTACGGGGATTTACATAGTAGTATAAATCATCCATTGTTTCTGAGAATGATTTCTTTGTATTTTTATGAAGATTAGAAACGGCAATTCTTGCTGCTAATTTTGCATAGTCAGGATGGGCTGTGGTCATTGTCGCTGCCGTTTCTGCTGCTAAATTATCTAATTCTGAAGTTGTTACACCATCATACAAACCTTCTATTACACGCATGGCAACTTTTACAGGATCAACGATTTTGTTTAGTCCGTAACACATTTTCTTTACTCTAGACGTGATTTTATCGAACATCACCGGCTCTTTTTTGCCATCTCTTTTTAATACAAACATGAATTTATAGGTTTTATTTGGTTGATAAAGTCGCCAAAAACCCCATTTTTGGCTCACTTTTTTTACTTTTATTTATTGGGAAGTGTTTATATGTATATAGACACTAGAAATCTGAATCGAAACTAATACTACCTGTTCCTCCTGATTTAACTCCTGCTTTTTGGTATTCTGAAACTCTTTTCTCGAAGAAATTGGTTTTTCCCTCTAATGAAATCATTTCCATAAAGTCAAAAGGATTTGAAACATTGTATTCTTTCTCACAATTAAATTCACCCAACAATCTATCGGTTACAAATTCTAGATATTGTGTCATTAATTTAGCGTTCATTCCTATTAAACTCACAGGTAAAGACTCCGTAACAAATTCACGCTCAATATTTAATGCATCAACAATGATTTCTCTAATTCTTTCTTTTGGAACTTTATTTACAATGTGATGGTTGTGTAAATGAACCGCAAAATCACAGTGCAATCCTTCATCACGAGAAATTAATTCATTAGAAAAAGTTAATCCTGGTAACAGTCCTCTTTTCTTAAGCCAGAAAATAGAACAAAATGCTCCAGAAAAGAAAATACCTTCTACTGCTGCAAATGCAATTAATCTTTCAGCAAAAGAATCTGAATCAATCCATTTTAAAGCCCAGTCTGCTTTTTTCTTAATTGCCGGAAACACCTCAATTGCCCTAAATAACTGGTCTTTTTCCTCTTCGTTTTTTACGTAGGTATCAATTAATAAAGAATAGGTCTCTGAATGAACATTTTCCATCATGATTTGAAAACCATAGAAAAATTTTGCTTCAGAATATTGAACTTCATTTACAAAGTTTTCCGCAAGATTTTCATTTACAATACCATCTGATGCAGCAAAAAAGGCTAATATGTGTTTGATAAAATAACGCTCGTCTTCTGATAATTTATTATTCCAGTCTAAAACATCTTCTGATAAATCAATTTCTTCAGCGGTCCAGATACATGCTTGTTGCTTTTTATACCATTCCCATAAATCGTCATGTTGAATGGGAAAAATAACAAATCGATTATCATTTGGCTGTAAAATTGGCTCTTGTTTAGACATTATTTAAAAGTTTGAGTGTTATTGGATATAATTTGACCGTTGAAAACGACCTCCACAAATATCAATTTTTTTGTTCCAAAATGAAAGCCATAGTTATCCACAAAACACTGAAGTTCTTAACAAAATTGATTTTTTTTCACTTTTAAGGCTGAAAAAATAAATAATTAAAATACTGTTAATGAGTGTTTTAAAATTAAAAAATCGTGTCAACTACTATTTTTATTGACATTCTTAAAACATCTCTCAAAAAAGAAATATTACAGATTATTATTGCAATCTTCTTTTTTTCAACACTCTTTTTAACAGATAATTTTGAGCACGAATTTTAAAAACAAAACTTTTGTAAAACCAATTAATAATAGCCTTATATTTGTTGCATTATTAACATTTATTTTTATTAAAGTGAAAAAAGGAACAGTAAAATTCTTCAACGAATCTAAAGGATTTGGATTTGTAACAGAAGATGATTCAAACACAGAGTATTTTGTGCACGTATCAGGATTAGTAGACGAGATTAGAGAAGGTGATGCAGTAGAATTTGATCTAAAAGAAGGTAGAAAGGGTTTAAATGCAGTAGACGTTAGAGTTCTCTAAGCACTATTTTAACTTTTTACAACGAAACAAGTCGCTTAAAATTTTTTAAGCGACTTTTTTTTGTCGTATTTTTACAGAAAATTCATTTCAAATGAAACATCAATTTCCAAGAATTGTACAAATTACTGTTATTTCTCTGTATTTGATTTTTTTGGCTGGCGCTATTGTTAGAATGACAGGATCTGGAATGGGTTGCCCTGATTGGCCAAAATGTTTTGGATATTATATTCCACCAACATCTGAAGAACAAATTACTTGGAAACCCAATACAGAATTTGAAAAAGGGTTCATTATTGTAAAAAATGAGCTTTTATTTGTTGCTGAAAACGACATCAAAACATCTTCAGAATTTAATGAAGAAAATTGGACAAACTACACCAAACATGATTACTCGAAATTTAACAAATACCATACTTGGACAGAATATATCAATAGACTAGTCTCTGTTCTAGCAGGATTTATCTTTTTATTCCTTATCTATGGTGCATCAAAATTCTGGAAAGAAAACAAAAAAATACCATTACTAGCTTTTACTGCTTTCTTCTTGATGTTGTTTGAAGCATGGTTAGGAAAAACTGTAGTAGACTCTAACCTAACCCCTGCTATAATAACAATTCACATGGTTGTTGGGTTAATTATTATTGCACTATTATTACAATTGAAATTTATTATTTCTCCCAAAAAAAAGGTTTTTAAATTTACTTCTGGGTTTAACAAACTGCTCATCTTTTCTTTAATTTTTTCGTTAGTTCAGATTGCAATGGGCACTCAGGTAAGACAGTTCATAGACGAACAAATAAAACTTTTTGGGTTTGAAAACAAAAATTACAGTTTGATGAATCCAAGTTTCAAGTTTTATTTTCATAGGTCTTTTACCATTGCTATCGTATTAGTGAACTTTGCAATGTTTTATCTAAATCAAATAAAAAACTTGGGCTATAATCTTGTAAATTGGATTGTTTTCTTAATTTTTATTGAGGCCATATCAGGAATTTTAATGTATTACGCAGAATTTCCTATTGGAACGCAAGCCATTCATTTGTTGTCTGGTGCAATTTTGTTTGGACTCCAATTTTATTTATGGCTACAAAGTCGGTCAGCAGTCAAGATCAACAGTTCTTCATCTTAAAGTTGGTCTAAGTATTTAGCAAATTAAGTATTAGTTAGTTCTACAAAAAGCAATAATTACAGAATTTATTCACACTCGCAATTCGGTTGTGTAAATGAAATACTTTGTCTTGCCATAATTTTATTTTGATGTAAAAATTCACCAATTATGAATCATACGCAAGTTTTCCTTATTGTAGACAATACTATAATTTACGGGTGTGCATTCACCCAAACTTCACCGTCTGAAAAATATTCTTTTTTCCAAATAGGAACCGTTTCTTTTAATGAATCAATCGCAAATTCACATGCTAAAAATGCCGCTTTTCTGTGTTTTGCAGAAGCTGTTATAATCACAGGAATGGCTCCAACTTGAAGCATCCCCTCAGCGTGGTGAATCGCTATTTTGTAAATATCAAAATTATCCAAAGCTAGCAAAGCAATTTTCTGCATTTCTTTAATCGCCATTGGCTTGTAGGAGGAAAAATCTAATTGAGTGACTTTTTTCCCTTGGGTATCATTTCTAACCACACCAATGAAAGCAGAAATTCCACCGCAAGAATTATCGGCTACAAAACGGTAACATTCTTCTAAGTCTAATTTTTCTGATGTAATTTTTATTGAAGTTCTCTTCATCGGAATGCAAAAATAATGATTCAAAACGTATCTTTGCAATCTAATGTTCAATACTTCGTAAAATGAAAATTATTTTTAGAATTGTAAGTTTTTTAGAAGGAGTTTCTTACTTATTATTAATGAGTTTAGGCTTGTATTATAAATACGCTTTAAACGATCCAAGTTTTGTAAAAATATTTGGAATGCCTCACGGAATTCTTTTTATGCTTTATCTAGTTTTAGCAGTTACACTAAAAAAGGAGATGAATTGGAGCTACAAGGCTTTAGGAATGGTTTTAATTGCCTCCATAATCCCTTTTGGCACTTTTTATATTGATAAAAAATATTTTAGATAGTCTTTAACCTCCGCTTACCGGAGGTATAATAGCAACTGTATCGTTCTCTTTTAAAACTAAATCATCAACTGCATAGTTTTCATTTACAGCAATTGCATAGAAATCTAAGTTTTTTAAATGAACATATTTCTTTTTCAATAAAATCTTAAAATTTTTTACTGTTATAGCCTTATCGACTTCAAAATCTAAATTTGAAAGCCCTACCAAGTCAGATGAAATTCCAAAAAAAAGTATTTTAATTTTCATGGTCCAAAATTAATTAAACAAACTTAATCTAAACAACAAACCATCATTTTTAATTCCTCCAAAATTAGACCGTACATAATCTATTCTTAGAAAACGCCATTTACCAAAACCAATATTGCCTGCTCCTACAGAATATTCTGTGTAAGGTTTTTGAGCTGCCATGAATAAAAATTTAGACCCTCCTATTAAATGTAAGTTCAACTTATTTATCAGAGGAATTTTACCCAGAATAGCTCCTTTAAAATCATGTTCAATGTGTGCTTCTGCATATTTATCATTAGTGTAAAGATTATAATACTCTAACAATCCAAAACTATTTAATTGATTACTGGTAACAAAAGTTAATTGATTCCCGTTGGCTTGAAGACAATCCATAAAAGCAATTTTTTTCTTTTTTAAAAAAATGCCTCCTCTAACATTATAGATTATTTTTCCGTAATTTCCTGTATGTATATCCTGCTTTAAATTTGCCGTAAATAAATCTGAATTGAAAGCACCCCTTGAAGCCCCAAAAGTCTTTTTATAATAAACCCCTAAAGAGGGAAACTTCTCGTTACCTATATTGAATTTAGAATCAGGATAAGACAGGTATTTCTGACCAAAAACAAATTTTACACCTAAGTTTAGTATTGCTATTTCATGCTCAGTAAATGCTGCATTTTCAAAATCTAATGGACTTTCAGGATTGTTAGAAGTGTAAGGATTGTTTTTCTTTTGACTTGCAAAGGAAAAATTACTAGTATTAAAAAGAGGCTTCCTTTTTGCATACTCTAAGTTTGAAGAAAAATAGATTCCATTTTTAATTTCTTCTGAATAATTGATCCTTACAAAGCCTTTTTCAAAAATTTTTAAATAATTTTCTCTGAGAAATAAAGATCTAATTGAATTATCGAGAACAGAAATTGGGGTTCTTCCATTAAATTGAGGAGTTGTAACTCCTCCAGAAATTGTCATTTTTGCTCGTGTAACGTTGTTCCATTTTTTAGTAAAAAAGAAAGTAGGCCTGAGTCGTTTCTCAGAAAATCCGTAATTAATTTTTGCCCCAGCAGTCCACCATTTTCCTTTGTCATTTATATTTTTAAAAAAACGAGTCCCTATAGAAGTATTGAAACCTTGCACTGAATTAAAACCTAAACCTTGAACTAAACCATCAAAAGACAGAGACCATTTTTCGTAAGAATTTTTATATGTATATCCCATGATTGGTGAAAGTAGATTGTAGCTGTTTTGAATTTTATTTAATGAATCTAGATATTTTTTTGACTTCCTAACAATCTTTATACTGTCTTTAATTTTATAATCTTTAACCTCTTCTATTGTTAGTGGAACTGGCCTTATTTCGTTCCAATACACAGCGTCTTTATTTGTTGCTTCTTTGGCAAAAGATAAGACCTCGTTTGAAAAGGTATTTTCTCTAAAATCTGGTGTAAAGTTATAATTAGAATATACATATGAAAATTTTCCATCGAATTTGAAGCCAAAGAAGTCGACTTTAAATGTTAAAGACTGACTTATTAATACCCACGATTTATTATCTTCAGAATAATTAAAGTCTTGTTTTAGTGTTAATGTATCTATTGCCACTATATTTACTTGCGCCCCAGTAACAGAAACATCTACACCATACAATGCCCAATCGTCTTCTACAATATAAATAGAACCGCTAAAAACAGGGTCATTTTTACTTTTGGGAGTGAGTTTTATTTTGTTAATGAGTTTTCCGTTCTTATCATAAAAAGTTCCTTCTAATTTAAAACGATAATACCTAAAAGCATTTATAGAAATTGGTGAAACTAAATCGTTCCCAAACTCAATATTATTGTCATAAAAATTAAAATTGGCATCTTCCGCTCTGTTAAAACTTACACCATTATCTTTTCCACTTCTTTTAGAGGCGGTAATTGTCTCTTTGAATTTTTTAGGTCTTTTTTGATACGCAATTTCAGAGATAGTTTCAGAAAGATAAATAATCCCACTTCTTGTAGCGTCTAAGCCACCTCCAAAGTCACCCAACCCTTGTCCTAGAATTTTCTCTGGAGCCTCTTTAATTTTTGACAATCCACGAGAGTAAAAACTAGCAGTATATTTTGCTAACTTATCTGTATTTCTATCTTTATTGGCAATTACATTTCTAATGATTTTGTTTGCAGGATTGTCTTTTGTTGAAATAGAAATTTCGTCTAAAACAACATTTTCTTCCTCTAATATTATGTTTAGTTCGTATGGAAAAGAAATAATTTCAATCTTTTTAGTGACTGCCTCATAACCTAAAAATTGAAAAACAATGATGTAATTTCCTTTTTTACGCAAATTTAAAACATAGCCTCCATCGTTATTCGATGTTGTACCGGTGATTGATTTGTCTAAATAAATACTAACATTTGAAAGAGGATGATTTTTAGGATCTGTTATTTTTCCTTTTAGCTGTCCCTGTCCTATTAAAGAAAATGGTAAAAGAAAAAAAAGAAGAATACACAAAACACTTATTTTCATAAATTTATTTTTTAAATAGACGTAAAAATAAGAGTTCTGTTACAATAAAAAATATGTATGCTTTTCGTTATCATTAATAAAATTTAAAGCCTCTTTATTAACTTTTAATACTAATTTTTTGAAGATTTAAAAGTTACGAAAAAAACTCTCTGTTTTCTCGAAAATAGTATATTTGTTAGTTTTAAACAAAATATTTTTTTTATGAGCAACTCTAGAAAAAGACATGAAGCTTTATTATATCACGCAAAACCGAAGCCAGGTAAAATTGAAGTTGTACCTACTAAAAAGTATGCAACTCAGCATGACTTAGCATTGGCATATTCTCCTGGAGTTGCAGAGCCATGTTTAGAAATTGCCAAAAACAAAGAAAACGTTTACAAATATACTGCCAAAGGGAATTTAGTTGCTGTAATTACCAACGGAACAGCTGTTTTAGGCCTAGGTGATATTGGGCCAGATGCATCAAAACCAGTAATGGAAGGGAAAGGCTTACTCTTTAAAATATTTGCAGATATAGATGTTTTTGATATCGAGGTAGACGCCACTGATGTGGAGCTTTTTATTCAAACGGTAAAGACAATTGCACCAACTTTTGGAGGTATAAATTTAGAAGATATTAAAGCACCAGAAGCTTTTGAAATTGAAAGACGCTTAAAGGAAGAATTAGACATTCCTGTGATGCATGATGATCAACACGGAACTGCAATTATCTCTGCAGCGGCACTAAAAAACGCGATCGATATTACAAAAAAAGATATCAGCCAATTAAAAATAGTTGTAAATGGTGCTGGAGCAGCAGCTATTTCTTGTTCACGTTTATACATAAAGTTAGGCGTGAAAAGAGAAAATGTTGTTATGTGTGATAGCAAAGGTGTTATTAGAAATGATAGAGACAAACTTACGTCACAAAAAGCAGAATTTTCAACGCATCGAGATATTCAGACGCTCGAAGAAGCAATGCATAATGCAGATGTTTTTATAGGATTATCAAAAGGAAATATTGTTTCCCCTGAAATGCTTTTATCAATGGGAGACAATCCTATTGTATTTGCAATGGCAAATCCTGAACCAGAAATAGAGTATGATATTGCAGTTGCAACAAGAAATGATATCATCATGGCAACGGGAAGATCTGATCATCCTAACCAAGTTAATAATGTGCTTGGTTTTCCGTTTATTTTCAGAGGAGCTTTAGATGTTAGAGCAACTAAAATTAATGAAGAAATGAAAATGGCTGCAGTTCATGCCTTAGCTGATTTAGCAAAGAAATCTGTACCTGAACAGGTAAACATTGTATATGACGAAGTCAGTTTAACTTACGGAAGAGAATATATCATTCCCAAACCTTTTGACCCAAGATTAATTTATGAAATTCCTCCAGCAATCGCAAAAGCAGCTATGGATTCTGGTGTTGCTCAAGAACCAATTGAGGATTGGGATAAATATCGAGACCAATTAATGGAAAGGTCTGGTTCTGGAAGCAAAGAAATTAGACTTTTACACAATAGAGCAAAAAGTAATAAAAAACGTATTATTTTTGCTGAGGCTGATCATTTAGACGTTTTAAAAGCAGCACAAAGAGTTCATGATGAGAAGCTAGGGAACCCAATTTTATTAGGACGTAAAGAGGTTATTCTAGAACTGATGGAAGAAATCGGCTTTACAGCTAATATTCCTATTATAGATCCAAAAACTGACGAAGAGACTCAGCGAAGAGAGCGTTTTGGAGAAATTTATTGGAAAAACAGACGCCGTAAAGGGCGTACCTTTTCTGAAGCAAAAAAGTTAATGAGGGAGCGTAATTATTTTGCTGCTATGATGGTCAATGAAGGAGAAGCAGATGCTTTAATTACAGGATACTCAAGACCTTACCCAACAGTTATAAAACCAATTTTTGAGCTTATTGAAAAAGACAAAGGAATTTCTAAAATTGCAGCCACTAATTTAATGCTTACCAAACAAGGTCCTTTATTTCTAGCAGACACCACTATAAATATAAATCCTACGGCAAAAGATTTAGTTAAAATAGCACTAATGACAGCTAATTTTGTGAAGATGTTTGGAATTAAGCCAAATATGGCAATGGTTTCTTTTTCTAACTTTGGATCTTCCAATACAGAAACTTCTAAAAAAATTAGTGATGCGGTTTCCTACTTGCACCGTCATTTTCCAGAAACAGTTGTAGATGGTGAGCTCCAAGCAGATTTTGCTTTAAATCCAGAGATGTTAGCCAAAGAATTTCCGTTTTCAAAATTAAATGGTAAAAAGGTAAATGTCTTAATTTTTCCTAATTTAGAATCTGCAAACATCACCTACAAATTACTAAAAGAACTAAACAACTCAGAATCTATAGGGCCTGTAATTTTAGGTTTAAGCAAACCTGTGCATATTTTACAGTTAGGAGCTAGTGTTGATGAAATGGTAAATATGGCGGCCTTAGCAGCTGTAGATGCTCAAGAAAAAGAAAAAAGAAGTAAGAAATAAAATTGTTTCTTTACAAACAAAAATTAGGCATATGATTACACAAATTAGAGGAAGATTGGTAGAGAAGAATCCAACTGAGATTGTTATAGATTGTAATGGTGTTGGATATTTACTTCATATTTCTTTAAATACTTTTTCTAGTTTACCAGATGACGAAGCTGTAATTTTATACACACATTTATCAATAAGAGAAGATGCTCATACTCTTTTTGGCTTTATCACCAAAACAGAAAGAGCTGTTTTTAAATTATTAATTTCTGTTTCTGGTGTTGGACCAAGTATTGCAAGAACGATGTTATCTTCAATGACTGCTGAAGAAATACAGCATGCAATAGCCTCAGAAAACATCCCTTTAATACAATCTGTGAAAGGAATTGGAGCAAAAACAGCACAAAGAGTCATTGTCGATTTAAAAGATAAAATTTTGAAAACTTTTAATATCGATGAAGTTTCTACATTTGTAAACAATACCAATAAAGATCAAGCGTTATCTGCTTTAGAGGTTTTAGGTTTTAATAAAAAACAATCTGAAAAAATTATTTCTATGCTATTAAAACAAAACCCAGAATCCTCTGTTGAAAATTTAATAAAATTAGCGCTAAAGAATTTATAATAATTTGAAGACTTATTTTAAAAAAATATTTTTATTGCTTGTTTTTGCTTTCTTGGCAAACTCATCTTTATACGCCCAAAAAAATCAAGAAAATGATTCGACAGCTGTAAAAAAAGACAGTATACAATTAAAATATAATTTTAAAAAGAGTCAAACTGGTGGTCTGTTTTTAGATTATCTAGCAAAGAAAGAAATTATCTTTGACAAGGATTTAAACAAGTATGTAATTTTAGAGAAAATTGGAGATTACCATACAAGAACACCTGTCTTTCTTTCCCCAAAAGATTATACGCAATATCGATTAAGAAGAGACATGACGCAATACTTTAAAGATAAAGTAAGTGCAACAAACTCAAAGAAAAAAGGTGCAGCAGCAGCGCAAAGAGATTTGTTGCCAACATATTATGTGAATTCCGATTTTTTTGAATCTATCTTTGGTGGAAATACCATTAAATTTACTCCAACCGGTAGTTTGAATTTAAAATTAGGCTTTATCTATCAAAATACAGAAAACCCTCAATTATCGGAAGAAAACAGAAGCAGTTTTACCTTTGATTTTGACCAACAAATTAATGCCAGTATTAAAGCTAAAGTTGGGGAGCGTTTAGAATTTACCGCAAATTACGACACACAATCTACTTTCGATTTTCAAAATTTAGTAAAAATAGGGTATTCACCAACTGAGGATGACATATTGCAAGGAATTGAAGCAGGTAATATTTCAATGCCTATTAAAAATTCTTTAATCAATGGAGCGCAGAGTTTATTTGGTTTGAAAACAGAGTTGAAATTTGGAAATACAAATGTAACCGCTGTTTTTTCTCAACAAAATTCAGAGAGCAAAACTGTGGTAGCAGAAGGAGGAGCTTCCATACAACCTTTTCAGTTAAAAGCAACTGACTATGACAATGATCGTCACTTTTTCTTATCACAATATTTTATAGATAATTATGCAAACTCTCTTAAAAACTACCCCTTAGTAAATAGTCAAATTAATATTACTAGAGTAGAGGTTTGGATTACAAATAGAAACTCAAGCACAGAGGATTTCAGAAGTATCGTTGCTTTGGCTGATATCGGTGAGTCTGAAAATAATGTTTTGGTAAATCAGACAGGTGAAGTAATACCAACAACCCCCCCATTTACTTCTGGAGGAAATATTCCTACAAATGAATCTAATAATTTGTTGGCTTTATTAACTACAAATAGTGGAATTAGAAATATCTCTTCAGTAAATAGTACATTGCAAGAGTTTAATATGGAAGAAGGTACAGATTATTCTGTCTTAGAAAATGCACGAAAATTAAACGCCAATGAATATAGAATCAACAACCAATTAGGTTTTATTTCTTTAAACAGGAGACTAAATGATGGAGAGGTGTTGGCCGTTGCTTATGAATATACCGTTGCTGGAGGAGTTACAGGAAGTTCAAAAAATTCCTTTAAAGTTGGTGAGTTTTCAAATGATGGAATTCAATCTCCCAATGCTTTAGCTGTAAAATTATTACGCAGTGAAATTTTAAAAACAAAAAGGGATGATGGTAGCGGTGGAGAAGAATCTTTTCCTACATGGCGTTTAATGATGAAAAACGTCTATGCGCTTGGTGCTTTCCCGCTAACACAGGACGGTTTTCGTTTCGAGATTCAATACAGAGATGATCAAACCGGAATTCCTTCTAATGTTTTACAAAATGCTAAAACAACTGGAATCTCTACTTTACCACTTATACAAATTTTAAAATTAGATCAATTAGATCAGAGTCAATTTAGATCCCCTGATGGATTTTTTGACTATGTAGAAGGCATTACTGTTAATTCTCAAAATGGTTTTATCTTTTTCCCAGAACCAGAACCCTTTGGTAACGATTTAGTGAAACAAAACTCTAATGATATTGGTTTAGATGATGTATTAGATGATTCTTTTTTGTTCAAAGAATTATATTTAAACACAAAAATTAACATCCAAAATAACTTTCAGAATAAAGATAAATACTTTTTAAAGGGTTATTTTAAATCAGAAAATTCAGGAGGAATTCCTATAGGGGCATTTAATGTCCCTAGAGGCTCTGTAAAAGTAACTGCCGGAGGAAGACAACTAGTTGAAGGTGTTGATTATGTGGTAGATTATCAATTAGGGCGCGTACAAATTATTGATCCGGGGTTACAATCCTCTGGAACACCAATAAATGTCTCTACAGAAAACAATGCGGTCTTTAATCAACAACGAAAAACTTTTATGGGAGTTGATGTTGAGCATAAATTCTCTGATAAATTTATAGTAGGTGCCACTATTTTAAATGTAAATGAAAGACCGATTACACAAAAGGTAAACTTTGGTTCAGACCCTATAAATAATACTATGTTTGGAGCTAATATTAATTATTCTGCTGAAGTTCCTTTCTTTACAAAATTGGCAAATAAATTGCCTTTTGTAGACACAGACGCCCCTTCTAATATATCCGTTAGAGCAGATATGGCATATTTACTTCCTGGAACTCCAAGTGGTATAGATGTGACAGGTGCTGCCACCTCTTATATAGATGATTTTGAAGCTTCTCAAATTCCTATTAGCATATTATCTCCCTTAGACTGGCACGAAGCGAGTACTCCTAAATTTTTTACTGGTTTTAACGGAGAGCAAAATAATTTATCCTACAATTACAGAAGAGGAAAGTTAGCTTGGTACAATATTGATCAAATTTTTTATGGGGCCGGAGACACCCCTTCTAATATCAACGCTGACGAACTTTCTCGAGCAGAAACAAGACAAATTAATTATAGTGAATTATTTCCAAATGTTCAGTTAGACATCACTCAAAACTCTTTGGTTAGAACCTTAGATTTAGCATATTTCCCTTCAGAAAGAGGTTCATATAATTTCAATACAAATAATAATGATGTTGAAAATGATGGAACCTTTAAGAATCCGCAACAAAATTGGGGTGGTATCATGAGATCTTTAACGACAAATAATTTCGACCAAGCAAACGTAGAATATATTCAATTTTGGGTTATGGATCCTTATGAAAATTACTCTATCACCAATGAAGAAGGTCTTCCACAAGGGGTAGATCCATCAGATTCCTCAAATCAGATTGGTGATATGTATATTAATTTAGGAAATGTTTCTGAAGATATTTTAAAAGATAGTCGGAAAATGTATGAGAATGGATTGCCAGAAACTGGTGGAGATTTAAATACAGATCTAACCACTTGGGGTAAAGTACCTAAAAACCCTTCAATTATTTATTCCTTCAATGAACAAGATGCAGCAAGAGCAAACCAAGATGTTGGTTTTGATGGCTTGTCTGATGCTGAAGAGTTTTCTAAATATAGCGCTACAATTACGAACTTTAGTAAATTAAACCCCAATGATCCTGCCTCAGATAACTTTCAATTTTTTAGAGGTAGTGAGTTAGACGCAGCTAATGCTTCTATTATTACAAGATATAAAAATTATAACAACACTGAAGGTAATTCTCCTACTTTAAATCAGTCTAAAGAAACCTATCCAACATCTTCAACAACATATCCAGACGTAGAAGATATTAACAGAGATCAAACAATGAATACCGTAGAAAGTTACTACGAGTATAAAGTTTCTATGAATAGGAATGACTTGGTTGTTGGAAAGAATTTTATCGTAGACGAGAAAACTACCGATGTTACTTTAGAAAACGGAGCAACTCAAAAAACAAGATGGTATCAATTCAGAGTTCCTATAAGAAGTGGTATCCCTAAAAATGGTATTTCAGACTTTAACAGCATTCGTTTTATAAGACTCTTTTTAACAAACTTTAAAATGCCAGTAGTTGTTCGTTTTGGGGAGTTAGATTTGGTTCGTGGAGATTGGAGACGCTACACAAGGACGTTGGATGAATCAATAGATCAAATAGATTTAAATAATGATGAATTAAAAGATTTTGAAGTGGGTGTTGTTAGTATTGAACAAAATGAAGGAAGTTACATTCAGCCACCAGGAATAGAAAGAGAACGCTTGCAAGGAAGTACTACTGTTCAACTACAAAATGAACAATCTGTAACCCTAAAAGTGAAAGACTTACCCGCGAATAAAGCAAGAGCAATTTATAAAAATATCAGCATAGATTTAAGAAGATTTAAGAATTTGAAAATGTTTATGCATCTTCAAAAAAACGAAGGGGCTCTTGCCATAAATGATGATGATTTTTCTGCAATCATAAGATTGGGTACAGATTTAAATGATAATTATTATCAAATTGAGTTGCCTTTAAAAGTTTCATTGAATGGTACATCTGCTATAGATCTATGGCCAGAAGCAAACAATTTAGATGCTTTTTTAGAAACTTTTGGCAAAGTGAAATTAGAAAGAGATAAACTCGATTTTTCAATTACTGATTTATATACATCTACAGAACAGGATCCAGAAATTTTGTATACAATTTCTGTAAAAGGAAACCCAACTTTAGCGCAATTAAAAACCATTGTTTTAGGTCTAAAAAACAACACACCTTCACCAATAAGTGGAGAGGTTTGGTTCAATGAATTGCGTTCTGCTGGATTCGACAATAAAGGTGGTTGGGCAGCTGTAATGAATGCTGATGCAAATTTTGCTGATATTGCAAATGTATCATTAGCAGGAAGTATGTCTACAATTGGTTTTGGAAATGTTGAAGAAAGAGTAAACCAGCGTAGTTTAAATGAAACAAAACAATACGATGTTGCTACCACTATAAATTTAGGAAAAGTTTTAACTCCTTTAAAATGGGGAATTCAATTGCCAATGAGTTATAGTATTGGAGAACAATATATAGACCCAAAATTCGACCCTCAATATCAAGACGTAAAATTAGCAGATGCCTTAAGTGAAAACGATAATAGTGAGTTTTCTAGAGATTATACCAAAAGAACTAGTATTAGTTTTACAAATGTTAGAAAGAACAGAAACCCAAATTCTACAAAAAAACCTAAATTTTACGATGTAGAAAACTTGGCAGTCTCTTATGCTCATAACAAAGAGTTTCAAAGAAATTATAATATAAAAAAACGTATCAGAGAAAGTGTTAGAGCCTCTGCTTCATATAATTTTAATTTTAAATCTAAACCCATAGAATTCTTTAAAAGTGATTCAATATTAAAAAGTAAATACTGGAAAATAATCAAAGATATTAACTTTAACCCTGTTCCAAAAACATTTGCTATTAACTCTAGTATCAATAGAAATTACAACGAGCAACAATCTAGAAATTTAGTAGAAGGATTAGCTCCTCAGCCAGAATTAAAACAACGTCGATTTTTGTTTGATTGGGATTACACAATTGGTTTTGATTTAACAAAATCATTGAAATTAAACTTCAATGCAACTAATAGTTACATTTATGATACATTTAATAATGATGAAGAAATTCAGGTCTTTGATGATTTCTTTAATATGGGAAGGGCAAATCATTATCATCAAAAATTAAACGCAGCCTATAATTTACCAATTGATAAAATTCCGTTTTTTAAATTTATAAAAGCAGATTATGCCTATACTGCAGATTTTGATTGGCAGGCGGCACCTCAAAACACAATAAATATAAATGGAATTGACGTTCCTTCTCTAAAGCTCATAGGAAATACAATTCAGAATGCAAATACACACAATTTCAATACAAACTTTAATTTTGATAGTTTCTACAAAAGTCTTCGTTTTGAAAGGCTTTTAATGAGTAAAAATCAACGTAAAAAAACAAAAGAATCAAGAAATAATGATTTTCCAGGTGCTTCTAGAAGGATTTCTCAAAAGAAAAAATTATCCATAGGAAAGAAGATATTAAAAGCAACGTATGATATTGTTACTTCTGTGAAACAAGGTAAAATTAGTTATTCAGAAAATAACGGACAATTATTACCAGGGTATACTGAAGACATTGGTTTTCTTGGGGGAGCTCCTACTTCTTTTGCCTTCGGGAGTCAAGTGGATATTAGAAATAGAGCTCTAGAAAATGGTTGGTTTGTAACTAGAAACCAAGGCGATGACTATTATAATAAAACTTTTAGCAAAACACATTACAATAAAGTAGATTACACATTTACCTTAAAACCAATTAAAGATTTGAATATTGACGTTAGAGGAAATAAAATTCAAACAAGAAATATTTCCCAACAACTAGATCTTATTGATGGGAATACTCAATTTGAAGAAACTCCTTTCTTTGAAACAGGAAACTTCAGCACCAGTCACTCTATGCTTTCCACAGCATTTAAAGATGGAAATGTTTTGTTTCAAAATTTAAGAGACTATAGGGGTCTAATTGCCAATAGGCTTGCGCTTGAGAATGGAGTTCCTATAAGTGGTTTTGGGCAAAACAGCCAACAAGTTTTATTACCCGCTTTTATGGCTGCATATTCTGGTAAAAGTCCAGACAAAGTAAATACCGGTTTGTTCAGAAACATTCCAATTCCTAATTGGACATTGCGATACAGTGGCTTAACGAAATTAAAGTTTTTTAAGAAAACCTTTAGTAATATTGTTATTTCTCACGGTTATAGGTCTTCTTACACGGTCTCTAGTTTTACAAATAATTTACAACATGACAGAAGCAATCCATTTGCAAATATTAATATTGCAAATAATTATGAACCAGAGCTATTAGTCTCCGCTGTTACATTGGTTGATGAGTTTTCACCTCTAATTAAATTAGATATGAAAATGAGAAATTCATTCTCTTTAAGAGGTGAAATAAAAAGAGACCGAACCTTAACAATGAATTTTAACAATAGTACATTAACAGATATTAGAGGTACTGAATACATATTCGGAATGGGGTATATCTTTAAAGATGTGAAGTTCAACACTCGTTTTACAGGAAAAAAACAAACTTTAAAAGGAGATGTAAACTTAAGAGCAGATGTTTCATTAAGAGATAATTTAACACAAATTAGATCCGTAGATGAAGATAATGACCAAATTAGTGGTGGCCAAAAACTTTTTTCTATTAAATTTACAGCTGATTATATCTTGAGCAGTAGTTTAACAGCTTCTTTTTATTACAATCATCAAACATCTAAATATGCTATATCAACCACCTTCCCTAGACAAGCTATTAATGCTGGTTTTAATATTATTTACAACTTAGGAGGAAACTAAAAAAAAAATAAGAATGAATATCCCGTCAAATTTAAAATATACAAAGGATCACGAATGGATTAAAATTGAAGATTCTGTTGCAACAATAGGAATTACAGCCTTTGCGCAAGGAGAATTAGGAGATATCGTATATGTAGATGTAGATACTTTAGATGAAGTCCTTGAAGAAGGTGAAGTTTTTGGATCTGTTGAGGCTGTTAAGACAGTTTCTGATTTATTTATGCCTTTAACTGGAGAAGTAATAGAATTTAATGAAGCGCTAGAAGATGATCCAGAGTTTGTTAATTCTGATCCTTATGGAAAAGGCTGGATGATTAAACTTAAGATATCCGATAGTATACAAATAGAAAATTTATTAAACGCAGAGGCTTATGAAAAACTTATTCAAGGATAATTTTTTTCTTATCGGAGCATTTGGTATCACAATTGCTATTTCCGCACTAAGCTTAATAAAAGTTCCTAAAATAAGTATAAGTTTTAGTAATATTGATAAACTTTATCACTTATTTGCATACTTTACTTTAAGCCTTTTTTGGTTATTTTCTTTTTACAAGAAATCATCTCTAAAATATTTTATAGTACTTGCTTGTGTAATTTATGGCATACTTATTGAAGTTATTCAACAGACACTAACCATCAGTAGAACGGGGGATTATAAAGATGCAATTGCAAATACACTAGGTTCTATTTTCGGGTTAATTGTTTTTAATCAAATTAAGAAAAAAATTGACGTTAATTAATACGAAGACTTGTGTATAAACCAATAATTTAATTAAATTAGCGAACTATTAAAACCCTTTACAATGGAAATTAAGAAAAACCCGAAGTCGAACTTAGAAAATTATAGCAAAATTTTTATGCAAATAGGTTTAGTTTTAGCACTATTTATAACTTATGCTGCAATAGAAAAGAAAACTTATGATAGAAATATTGGGGATTTAGGTTCTGCAAACATGACTGCAGAAATGGAAGAGGAGACGGTAATTACTGAAAGAATAGAACCTGTAAAACCAAAAACACCACCACCTCCAGCACCTGAAAAGATTGAAATTGTTGAAGATGAAAAAGAAGTAGAAGAAACTGTTATTGAATCTACAGAAACAGATGAAACAGAAGCTGTAGAAATTATAGAGGTTGAAGAGGTTGAGGAAGTCATAGAAGATGTAAGTTTCATGATTATTGAAGATGTTCCGGTATTTCCTGGATGTAAAGGAAACAAAGAGGAATTGAAAAAATGTTTTAGTAAAAAAGTACAAAAACACTTCTCAAGAAAATTTGATGCTGATTTACCAAATGAATTGGGTTTATCTGCAGGTAGAAAAAGAGTATTTATTGGTTTTAAGATTGATAAAAATGGAAATATTGTTAATGTTCAGGCAAGAGCTCCTCACCCAAAAATTAAAAGTGAGGTTGTAAAAGTAATGAAACAATTGCCTAAAATGAAGCCAGGAAGACAAAGGGGTAAGCCAGTAGGTGTAAAATATAGTATTCCTTTTACTTTAATTGTTGAATAACATTAAATTTCAAACAAAAAAACGTCTAGAGAAGTATCTCTAGACGTTTTTTTTGATCGTTATTAGTTTGATTATTCGTGCATTTTAACTCAACCCAAAGGATTCTATGTCTAAATTTCATCGTTAATAGAAATTATTGCATAAAAGAATTAAATTCCTTTAAAACGGGCTTATAACAAAATAGTATAGATTCAATTAACATAAAAAAAATCCCAAAGAATTTAAATTCTTTGGGATTTTTAGTCAAATATGACTATATAATTAGATTTGAGTAATTATTTGTTGTTAGCCGCTAATTTCGCTTCGTGTTTCCACAAGTTTACGCTAACAATTGTATTGTTGTAATAATTTATTTCTTTCAAAGACTCTTTATTCCAAACAAACCACTTTCCTACTTTTTTACCATTGTCGTAATATGCGATTTGGGTTTTATTCCCTTCCAAATCAAAACGAATCCATTCTCCTGTTAATTTTTTATTACTAAAATACCCTTGGGTACTTACTGATCCATTCTCATGGTAGTATGTGGCTTTCACAAGTTCTCCTTCAGCCTCAAAATATGGCTTTGTATTTTGTGAATATCCAATTGATGCTAAACAAACAAGAATAAATGTCAGTAATTTTTTCATACTTTTCGTTTTAAAGTTAACTTCCAAAACAAATATATAATTATCCTTACAATTACGCAACAATTTGGTAACATTAAATTAACATTGACCGTCTCTTAATTAATTGAATCGTTTAGCAGTTTGTATAGTAAAACAAGGGCACGTACTCAATAACAGCATTATAATAATCTACTAATTCTGAAAATAAAAAAAGCAGGAATAGATTTAATATAAATACTCTTCTTTTACAAAAACATTTAAAAGGTAGGTTTCTTTTTCTTTTCAGGAATAACAAGGAAATCTTTTAAATAAAAGGGTTCAAAATATGCAAGATCTTCAATGTCATTTCTTTGATATTTAATAAAAGATAATGCTGCCATTTCTTTGGCTGATGGAAATTTATCGGCGATAAAAAAAGCATTTTTGTGTGTAATAATCTCTTTACATTTCTTAGCACCATCTCCCAAAAAATAGACTTTTTTACTATCTAAATAATTCCTAAAAGAAGTTGGGTCTATAATTTCTGCTTTGATACCTCTTATTTGTTCTTTTTGGGAATTAAAAATGGCTGAATACACCTCCATCCTCCTCGCATCTAGCATTGGTAAAATTAAACCATCGTCAATAGAAATTGAATAAGAAAGAGATGTTAATGTATCTACAGAAATTAAAGGCTTGTTTAAAGCGAAACAGAGTCCTTTTGCTGCAGAAACTCCAATTCTTAGGCCAGTATAAGAACCGGGCCCTTTACTAACGGCTATAGCATTAATCTCTTTAAAACTAATTGTTGCTTCTTTCAAAACATCTGAGATAAAGGGATGTAAAACTTCTGCATGAGAATAATTTCCATTATTCAATTCTTTAATTGCAATAACTTCTCCATTTTTTGCAAGACTTACAGAGCAATTTTTTGTAGTAGTTTCTATGTTTAGGATAATTGCCAACTTCTAATATTTTATACAAAGATAAGGTATCCAAAAAAGAAAACCTTGCAATCTTGCAAGGCTTCATAAATACGCTATTAATGTGTCTAATTTAAGACTAAATCGCCTGAATAAAATTGTAAAACTTTCGTTTTAAAAACATAATCGTATTTAGAACGAATCATTGCTCCTTGTGCATTTACAAATCGTGTTCTAACTTGGTCAAAATCAAACAAAGTCATTGCTCCATAGGTGTATCTTTCTTGAGCATTTTTAAAGGCCTCTTTCTGTGCCTCTAGAGAAATTTTAGCTGCTTCAAACGATTTTAATGCGGATTTAACGTCTAAAAAAGCTTTTTCTATAGTCTGTTTTAATTCTATTTTTTCACTTTCTAATCTGGTCTCAGAAATCTCTTTTGAAATCTTAGACTTTTCTACCCCGTATTTGGTTTGAAATCGGTTAAAGATTGGAATATTCAAATTAAAGCCAATACCATAGCCTAAGTTATCATCCAACTGAGAAAAAAAGGGAGTGTCTGGGCCTGCTTTTAAATTGTAACCATAATTGGTAGTCAGGCCTGCTGAAGCAGAAAGAGACGGAAGAAAATAACTTTCGGAAATTTTTATATTTAAAGCGGCGTTTTCTATCGCTAATTTAGCTCTTATAATTTCTGGCATTCTATCAACAGATTTATTATAGACTGAAGAAGAGCTTTTATAAAATAGGTCTGATGATGGAATATCAACTTCCATCGGTTCAATATCAAAATCTTCAATAGACACTTGTAATAGTTGTGCCAAATTTAAGAGCGCTAGGTCTAAAGTATTCTCTTGTAAAATAACACTTTGAAGATTTGTTGCAACTGTAGATTGTGTGTTTAATAAATCACCTTTGGCAATGACTCCTGACTTAAATCTACTTTCTGCAGCTTCGATCTGTTTTTTACTGATAAGATATTGAACTTGAGCCGAATTTAAATTTTCTTTTGCAAACAGAATGTTTAAGTACCCATTAACAACTTGAAGAGTGATGTCATTTTCAATTTTTTGCAAATCTAACAGACCAGAAGCTACCCCTAATTGAGCTTGTTTGTATGTATTTGTATTTCTGAAACCATTAAAGACTGTATATCCTGCACTTAAACCCATCGAACCACCAAAAATACTTGTAGTCACTCTATTCTGAGTTACATAATCAAAACCAGATCCTAAGTTTAAATTACCACCTGTAGAAGCATTTAAATTTGGTAGAAAATTACCTTTGGCAATTTCTACATCTTTTTTTACTAACTCTAGGCTTAATTTATTTTGCTGAATAGAAATATTTTTTTCTAAAGCTTGATTGACACACTCTTTTAGCGTCCATTTTTTTTGTGAAAAGGTCGCTACAGAAATTAAAATAGCTGCAAATAATATAAGTTTAGTTTTCAAAACATTTATTTTTGTTAGTGCATGAGACAATCAAAAAAACTTGAAGTTGTGGTTGTTTGAATAAGACGACAAGTAGTAAAATATGTTACACCGTTTTACTCTTTCAAAAGTTAACTTGAAGCTTTCTTCTTATGTCTGTAAATTACGAAGAACAAAATACCTATTAAAAGGTAAGGAAAAACCATTAGATACGTAATTCCATTATTCACTCCTTCTGCCATAGAGATATCTCCATTTTCAACAACAGCTTTGCACATAGCACATTGTGAAAATGAAAATTTTGATGTGAAAATTACACACAAAAAAAAGGTTAAAATACTTTTTTTAAACATAATAAGGAGAAATCATTAAATATACTACTACACCTGTAACTGCAACATATAGCCATAAAGGAAATGTAATTTTTGCAATTTTTTTATGCTCCGGAAAATTGCCTAAGCTCGCTCGCATATAGCTCGTTAGCACGAACGGAATTACCACTATAGATAAAATAATATGAGTAAATAAAATAAAATAGTAAATGTATTTTATAAAACCTTCACCTCCAAATTTTGTAGAATCAGAGGTCATATGATATGCAATATAAAGCAGAAGAAAAACTAATGAACAGGCAATTGCAAAAGTATTTAACTGTTGGTGTAATTTTTTATTTCCTTTTTTTATTGCGACAACTGCTGCTAATAAAACAATCGCAGTTAAACCATTTACCGTGGCATAAATTGGGGGCAAGAATGTTAATGGTTGTATATCAAACCCTAATTTTTGGAGATTCACCCCAAATAACCCTGCTACTGCCAATGGAATTATAACTGATAAAGCCGTAATTATTTTTTTGTATTGCTTTTCTTTCGCTAAATTACTCATTCAATAAAATTTTAATATCTTCTTTTAGTTCTTTTATTTGATCAGAAAAACCTTGTTCTTCAATAGCTCTGTAATACATAATTGGATTTCCAAAGGCATCCATTCTAGATCTAATATACCCATCCTTATCAATCAAAGCAAACAATCCAGAATGTTCAAAACCACCGTGATTTTCATCTCCTTTTCCCGCGTACAATTTAAATCCTTTATTTGACAAATCATAAACAATCTCTTCTGACTTTCCTGTTAAAAAATGCCAGTTTTTATGTTTTGCACCTTGTCTGTCCGCGTATTCTTTAAGAACTTCAGGAGTATCAAATTCTGGAGTTATTGATATTGATGCAATTCCAAAATTTGAATTTTCAATGAACTCATTTTGAAGGATAAGCATCTTGCTATTCATGATAGGGCAAATAGTTGGGCAAGTTGTAAAAAAAAATTCAACTACATATACTTTATCTTTAAAATCTGTCGTTGTAATTTGAATATTGTTTTGATTTGTAAACTCAAATACTGGAACCTTATTAAATTTAAATAAGTTGTTCATACTCCCTGTTTTATTCTCAACTTTATGCAACCTATCGTCTTGAACAAGATCATTTTGATGTACCCTTCTGTCTATATTTCTAACAACATAGATCCCAAACAAAAGTATAATAAAAGAAACACCTATGTAAGAATGTTTTTTGTTCATAAACCTACTTCTTTTCTATCTGCTTTATTCTTATTTTTATCTTTAAAGGCGGCATAATATTCATAAAAAAGGACAAGAATATCATCTTTCATTTTACTATTTAACTCAGAAACTGATCTAATATTATACCCAAAAAGCTTCCCATTACTACTGTCTCCGTCATTAATACGCCCTCTTAAATCGCCGTTTTTATCAACTAAAAAAGCGCTATTACTATACAGGTTAGAGAGCGTTTCGGTTGAATTAAAGCTAGAATGTAAAGCGATAATTTCTTCTTTAGAACCGCTAATAAAATTCCATTTAACCATGTCTGTAAATGCCCCTATTTCTTTTTTAACTTCTTGAACTTGAAGTTCTTTTCCTTTGGGATAAATAGCGATTATTTGAAATTTATTATACGCTATAAACTTCTTATAAATCTTCTCATTAAGATTAAAAAAACCTCCTTTGTTTTCATTGATATCATTTCCTAAAAAACAAACTATAGAAATATTATCTTTTAATGTTTTTGTTGAATCTAGAAGAGATATATCTGAAACATTTTTACTGATAACAGGTAATTTGGTGAAGTTATTTTTTCCGGTAGATAAGATTAAAAAACAAATTAATGGAAAAATAAATAATAAAAATAGTACAACTCTTTTTTTAGTAATCTTCATCATTGCTTCTATAAAAAAAGGTGGTTAGAACCACCTTATTAACTTATTAATATTACCATTTTACAAGTGGTGCTAATGTGCTGTATAAATAACCTCCCTCGATTAACAATAGCGTTACTAAATAGCAGATTAAGAAAACTGCTGTCCAAACGACAGAACGTCTTAGCCATTTTTTTTCTCCTTCCATGTGCATAAATGCCCAAGTAATATAATACGCTTTTACTAATGTTAATATGATAAATATCCAATTTAAAGGACTTGTTCCTAAAATACTTGTAAGGTGTAAAGAAGGCGGTTTCACTATCCCTAAAGCAACCTCAACAGTTGTTATAAGTGTTAGCATTATTAAAACTATCCAAATTCTTTTTTTACTTGATTCGTGTGCGTGCGCCATTTTAATCTATTTTATAATTATACTAAGTAGAAGAATGTGAATACAAATACCCAAACTAAATCTACAAAGTGCCAATATAATCCAACTTTTTCTACCATTTCATAATGTCCTCTTCGTTCATAAGTCCCAATAATTACATTAAAGAATACAATGATATTGATTATTATTCCTGAAAATACATGAAATCCATGAAATCCTGTTATGAAGAAAAAGAAATCAGCAAATATCGTATTTCCGTATTCATTTACTTCTAAATTTGCACCTTCAACAACGAGTTTTGTTTTCGATAATTGAGCAAGTCCT
>Ga0209557_1000297_pt1 | contig 31036 bp, 43 predicted proteins | sample SaaInlV_120m_DNA_4_FD_184672 | JGI IMG/M metagenome (GOLD analysis project Ga0209557, IMG submission 184672) | Marine microbial communities from expanding oxygen minimum zones in the Saanich Inlet - Saanich Inlet SI074_LV_10m_DNA (SPAdes) (version 2) | ecosystem: Environmental > Aquatic > Marine... | reverse complement strand
TCCCGTAGTGTTGAAGACAATTCCATTACCATCAAATAACCAACCAAAAGTAGCAATAGATTGTGAAATCTTATTTACCTGAGATGGACATATTTTTCGGTTGTCTTTATTATGATGATCAAGAATATACCTTGCCATTGCAGGTGTAACTTTTACCACCATTGAAGATCTCACCTGTGATTTTGGATCAAAGGGAAGAGGAGATGTTTGTTTAATAATTTCGTTCATCATTGAATAGCAAGTGGTTGTAGTTGGTCAAGGATATAACGATAGGCAGGTACGATATCACCTTCATCGTTTCTGAATAGATCCTTATCAAATCTTTCGTCACTACCAATCTTCCAGAGTCTCATACTATCAGGACTGATCTCATCGGCAAGTAGCAACTCGCCATGAGCAGTATAACCGAATTCGATCTTAAAGTCAACCAGATCAATACCTGTGATGTAAAACATCTGACGAAGGTAATCATTGATACGAAGTGTCATCTCAACGAAAGGTTCTGGATCATATCCCATCAAACGCACACGATCAGGTGTCAAGAGAGGATCATGCTTACTATCATCCTTCAAAAAGAACTCTACAATCGGTTGCGGTAATGGAGCACCTTCTACCAAAGTTGTCTCTCTTACAATAGATCCAGCAGCACGATTGCGACAAATAACTTCCAGAGGAACGATGTCTACCTTCTTACAGATCATCTTGTTAGCACCAACCATATTAATATAGTGAGTTGGGATGTGCTCCTTGGCAAGTGTCTCAAAGATAAGAGCAGAGATACTACAACAAAGAGAACCTTTACCCAGTGGATGATCAACCATCTCACCATTACCAGCAGTCACCTTATCATGATACTCAATGATGACACGATCAGCATCGTCACCTTGGTAAACAGTCTTGACCTTGCCTTCAATAATTACTTTCATTAATCCTCCTGCTTGTATGTAATAGTAATCTGATTGTATACTTCATCTCGGTTGTCACTATTATATACACGACATCTTTTTACATCAGCATCCAATAGTTTCTCAATATTATTGAGTTGCCATTCAGCAGCATACTTCTTGAACCCATCATCCATCCAACTCTTATTAGATCCTGGTGTGTTAAAATCATCCATTATTCAATACCTTTAGGAAATTCTTCAATCTCAGTCAATTCATAGTCCCAATCTTCCATGACTGTATTAGCATAGAAACGATCTGAAAGCATTTCAATTTCTTTCTCTGCATACTCTCTGGTTGGTGCTTCCAACCAAATATCAATCACTTTACCAAGTCTAAGTTTCTTGATATCTAACTCAGACAATCGCTTACTACCATCTCTCACAGCATTTCCTGGTGAGTCATCAACCTGTGATCGTAGACGGATGAATACTAATGCTTTAAATTTCATAATGTTCTTTCAAGTCTTTCAGTTGCTTGGTCAGGGAAATCTCTAGGACGACTATCACCAGCATTATCAGTTCTAGCAGAACCTTCATTAGCTTTCATAGTATGCTGGAAGTTTGCTCTCTTATATCGTAACCCCAATGGATCAGGCATCCAGTATGTTACTTGCCAATCTTGTTCAGGACATAATTCAAGATGCTTCTCTACCGAGTGATTGAAGCTACCCATTTGAACATGTCCATCATGAGTGATACATCTGTCATCACCAGCAGGAACTAGAAAAAGTTGTTTCACAGCACTTCTTGCTCTGGATTAAGGTTTTTCACGAATTGCTCAGGATCCCTTTCTGACTTATGCACATAATAATAGCGCATCATCTGAAAAAATGGATCCCACATGGTGACACAGACATAATCTTTCATGTATGTTTTGCTGCGAGTGTTTTTAATTCTTTCGCAGACAGTTTATCCAACCGCTCAACAAAATAATCTAGCAACAATTGTCTATATTCTTTCTTAGTCATTGTCCTTTTCCCAAGTTGGAGGATGAAAGTAACAGTATTCATTAAAAGTTATTTTCATCTCTTTCTCTGTCAAGTTACAGTGTTTTGCTGCTTTTGGTAAATTCCACTTAGCAGACCAAAGCATTTCCATTGATTTACGGGTCTCAGGTCTCATAAAGTTGAATAAAGATTAATTATAGTAAGGCGTGGACTTCTAGGAGTTTGACAATTGCCTTGCCTCGCCTACTTATGTATTATATATTCTCTTGCTTCAAATTGTCAAGAACTTGTTTTTGAAATTCTTGGACTTGCTCTTGCACTTCGTCTGGAATAGCAGACTCCTGCTTGATAGGCACACACATTACTGCCCTACCATCAAGACGCTCAATGCGAAAAACAACATTATTACGATTACATAAATCGATACAGAATTCCATGTAGTCATGAAACTCTTTCTCAGTGATTACTAATGGTTGATTAATCATCTGCTACTTGCGAAAAACAATAAGTGCGCTCATCTGGATCGGTAATCTCTTCAATAGTAGAGACAGTTTCAGCAAATCCCTCAGATCCTTCACGATCCCACTTCCATGTAACAGTTTTAGTATCGCCTTCACTAGACTCAATCTTGACTTGACGCTTAGAAAAGTTGATGTAGACGTGTTGGAGGGTTTCCATGAGACTCCTGTGTTTACCCTCTTATTATAGCACAGTCAGTTGAGGAAGATGCTGGTTGCGGTCAGTTTCATAACTGCCCCTGCCGTGAGGGTCATGGCACCGCCTGCATCCATGGTGCAAGCACCAGATGCGGTCAATGAGACCAAACCAGCTGCTACATTGACCTTAAAGGCACCAGCACCGACGTTAAACGCTGCCCCTGCGGCGGCCACGTTAGCAACAAAGGGTCCAGGTGTTGTGATAGTAAATGGTGGTAGACCTCCAACAGCAGCAGGTGACTGCACAAAAGTAATTGGACCGCCAACAGCGCAAGTATATCCACCAAGACCAACTGGATCTGATATGTTGACATCTTGAGTTAACGTAGATGTAGACATGGTAATGGCATTACCAGCATTGATAACGTGCTCACCACCAGAGTGAGTAAATGTGGAGTATAAATTTTCGTAACTACTACCACTCACCTTACAATCTCTAGCACCTAACTCAAAGTTAACGCAGTTAACTTTTATTCCAGCACCAGCAGTATTCAGGTCAAGATCGGATCCAAAATTAATTGTATGCTTTTGAATAGTGCCAGAATCTTCTGCTTCTTTACCTTCATTATCAACTGTCTTAGCAGCACCTTGAGCATTCATAAAGAATCCTCCTCCAACTTCAATATGACAGTCTCCAGTAATTTTTAATCGATAATCTCCATCAATCGTGCGGCAATAATCTCCGTCGATAGTTTTGCAGTCATCACCATGCACCTCTTGAGTATGGTTTCCAGGAAAAGAAGTGTGATCAGAAACAAAGTTTTCTTGATCACTTTCTGTGCCAGAAGCTTTCTTCCTGTATTTTTTAACCTGCTCGTCTACTTCTGAAGAACTTAGATCTGGATTTTCTTCTCTAAACTTTTTCTTTGCTTTGAAATCTGCGAGAGAACTGTTATTAGACTTGATCGACGTGGTAGTTTTACCAGAGGAGTCTTTTTTAACTGTTGCTTGTCTACCAGGAGTGCCGAATTGTAATTCATAAGCACCATTGATAAAGTTTTTAGCAGTTGTTAGATATGGATCTGCTTCCTCAAAGAAAGAATCCATGAATCCACCACCAGATCCTCCACCACATTGACCATAACCACTACCTAAAGGTAATGCACCTAGTGCTGCTGGAGTACAAGCAGTGGTGCCAAAGAATGGATACCAACCAACATCACCTTTACCACCACTAGCTTCCCTATCACAACCAAAATCAAATAGACTCAAAAATAGAGTCAAAAGACCAGTAAGATTGGTAATACCGTTGGCCATGACATCCATTCCTGCAGAAAAGATCTGAGATCCAGATTGCCAAGCGTCGATAATTTCTTTTGCTTGCCCACCAATATCTACGATACTCTTAACAGTATCGATAACACTCAGGACTTGACCAAGAATATCTTGGACTGTGCAAATAATAGAGTCAATCATTTCTTGCACACCCTGCATTGCTGCCTCTGCCTGAGAAATCAATCCATCAACAACACCCATAACCACATCGAGCAAACTACCAATTGCCTGATCAATGTAACCCGCAAGACCTCCATCAAGAGCACAAATAGCGGATAAAATAGCAGAAATTGCAGTGTTAATCGCTGTAAACGTTCCTCCAGGAATACCAAGAAATGATGCAATAGTCTCTGCAGGAAGTGCAATTGCTTGAGCAAGAGCATCCAACTCCTGCCTGAGTGCAGAAATAAGTTGAGCAAATACTGCTCCAAGGAAGTTTTTTGCTTTAGCTAATAGTTTATCAGCAGATATAACTTTATTTTCAATTACATCGATAAAATTACCGTCATCACTTCTAACTAAATTTCCTGCAGATGCTGCAAGATCTTCTACAAGATAGGTTAACTTATATTCAAGCATCTTCCAGGGACCACCTGTGCCTGATGCTGCAGGAATTGGTTTAGATGGTGTTGTTGGTTTCTGCGAATTCATAGCAGATCCAGTGATTCCAGGAGCATTACCAATACCATTCGGTGACCCAGCAGATCCAGGTTCTATTCCACTATTAGGAATGGAAACACTATTATTATCTACAGGATCGGAGTTAGTACTACTGATCGTATTTGTGGATCCTATTGGCATTTTTGATGCATTTGGAGCAATGCCTTCAGGAATATCCTGCCCAGTAAATAAAAATTGCTTTTCGGTAGATTGCTCACCCTTTCTAGTGCGTAAAACACCCATAACAACAGGCATCTGAGCACTTTCACCGTCAAGGAAAAATCCCATGACAATAGCTCCAGGTTGCAATTGACCTGAAGATTCTCCCTGACCATCATTTCCTGCTTGAGCAGTTGTATGCAAAACCGTTGCCCAAGGAAGATCTTTAGTGGGAAGATTTGAATTACTTTGACCGTTAGGATCGGTATAATAATTCAATACACGAACTTTTACTCTACCTACGTTTAAAGGATCTTCGTTGTCTTCAACTTCACCTACCCACCAATAGAATCCATCCTTCCCCACGAAGTTTGTATTCTGCTCATTAATAATTCCGTCAACAGACATGGATCATAACCTCTTGATAAATTTATTTATCTTTGATAACCAGCAGTGTATGCTTTGTATGAATCTTCTCCCATTATGTTAAATGAGACAATCATCCTTTCTTTAGTGCTCTTATTCATTGGTCCTTCATGTAAAAGAAATGAAGGAAACACAACCAGATCTCCTTCTTTAACAAAGGGTTGATACTCTAATAAATCTCCTGTTGCTGGATCATTAAATGGAGAATAAAATTTGGTTGCTTCATGACATGAAGGGTCAAACTTTACATATAAAACAGCAGAATAACCTGTAGGTCCATGTTGGTGGACATTGTGATAATCATATTGTTTGGCATTCTCAACCCATGCATTTGTAATTACAACTGGACATGGATATGATTGACCAAAGTCTGCAATCTCCTCTGCAACACATTCACTCAATTCATTTAAATATGGAGGGACTTCAATATCCTTTCGATATGACATAAAATCAGTATAGTCTTCCTGCTTAGGTATTTTATCCATAAGAGGTTTCTTTTTGGTTTCCCAATCTCTAATAGAGTAATGATTTAAACTAACTTGAAAAATTGGAAATTCCAACTCGCCCTCTTCTGAATTTATACATCAAAGTACCTCCAAAAACCTTGTCGCCTTCAGTATTGTAACCTTGATCTCTACTATCTATACCATCCCTAGTTAAATGTATTTCAGATATAACAGTAGTATTTTCCCTAACAATACATTGACCAGGATTTTTTAATTTACCATGCCAAGCACTATCTTTGAATGTGAATATCATATCACATCCTTCTTGTCTTGTCCAGTTTAAAGAATAATTTTCTACTACAACTTCAGTATCTGTCATCTCTACAATTTTATGGTAGCGATGCCGATATGGATTTCCTGGTCCTTCTCTTCTGTAATAGTGTTTGGATTCGTATCCGTCCACAATCTTCTCCCACAAAAGACAAATTTGAGAGAATTCTGTAGGATGAGATTGTGCTTGTGATTTATTATCGTATAGACCTAAAAGGTATGATTCAAAGTTAGTCTTCATAAACCAAACATTCTGGCTCAGATGGATTGGAATCACAATACAATTCTAAAGGTGTTGGATCGTGATGATCTCCTTCCTCAATCTCTTTCTTATGATGCTCTACATACTCTTCCAATTCATGCAACTCACCCTCAATGTGGCGACGTTGATTGGGTGAGATCATAGGGTTGTCAAGGATTTCTTTATCCTTTTCGATGTGTTTTTCGATGCTGTCCATAAATTTTTATTTGGGTTTATTTAGTATTATCTGGGATAGAATCTCTATATAAAAGCATTTCGGTTGATAAATGCTTACCATCAAACTTATGTCTAATGCCTGCAATTATATATCTTCCACTATACTTCCTATCCACGACTAATTTATCGTTTTTTGGTTTAGTTGCTGGAATTTTAATATCAATTCCATATCCAGAGTATAGATCAACATTACCAGGAATTGTCACTAAAACTTGTAAATTTTTAAGTGATTCAACCCTCAGATGTTGATATGCTTGCATTTCTGGAATTTCATTATATTGAGTGTTGTCTCCTGCGCCAGTATCAAAGATTCTATTTGGCAAAAAACTATACCTGATTCTTCTGGGTGTGAGAACCATAGCTTTCACACCATCATCAAAAGATTCTACAGGATTTTTTCCTCTGAGGTGAGACATTTTCTTCCAGGTGTCACTGATTGAATATTGATATTGCACATCAGAAGTCCTATTCTCAACAGATACTTTTGAATTAGGGACTACAGTAGGATCTAGTCCAACACTATGTCCCGCCCATGCACCGTTTCTTAGTCCAACCAGATAATTTCTTTCATTTGGAAATACAATTCCCTCAATCTTTAAATCGTCAGTGGCACCATCATCGGTTCTCTTGGGTTCATATGTGTAACGATACAGTTTTGCTTTGCCTCTAGATGGATTTGAATCCTTATCATAACTTTGACCTGAAACATCTTCAATCATTCTATCAATTGATTTGAAGTGATATCCCATGAGGTTTTCCCAAAAGAGGAAACCATTTTGAGCATTTCCTGTAGATCCAGTCCGAATAGATCTTTGACATAACCAATAGATTGTATCTAATGCTCTCCAATTAGTAGCAATAAAATTATGCTTATTTGAAGAATCTTCAATAAAAAGTTTTTTATTTGTTTCTAGAATCTTTTTAAGAATTTTTTTAACAATTTTTTCCGAAGATGCATCTTTATCAAATATGTTATTGGATGACCCAAAAAGATTAGTTGCCTCGTTTTTTAAGAATTCAAAACTAACACATTTAACAATGTAGGATTCTGCATTACCAGATCTTGCCCTGCTTTCGATTGCATAAGCAAACATTGAGTATACTGCCTGACCATGCACTGTGTCAATTCTTATGACCCATTCCTCACTTCCAGTCAGAGTATTGATTAATCCTGCACTATCTTGCAATACAATATCTGCCTGCATTCCAGCAGAATCAATACCTTCTTGGACAGTGCAAGCCATCACAAAATCTTCTATGTTTGTAGCACCTTCACTGTTTTTCACATAGGATCCATTTCTCCTTAGTTTTAAGGAAAAACTTACATCATTTGCGTTATCTCTTAAAATAGACATTAACTAAACACCTTTAGAGGGTTGTTTGAAGAATTTAATGATGAAACCAGATTTGAGTTAGTATTTCCACCTGCAGAAACTAACTTAGGTTTCTTGGATGCAGCAGCTTGTTGTGCGGATGCAACCTGTTTCAGGTTTTCCTGTGCAACTGCTTGAGTTTGCTGATTCTGCACTGCTGCCAATTTTTGCATTTCGGCAACTACTTGTGCCTGAGCAGTTTTTTTATTATTTTTTGCAGTTTCTACATTTGATGTACCTTCCTTAAGGTCCGATGTAGAAGAAGACGCTAGTGGTGCAAAAGTTTTTTTCAGATCTGCGGTGATGCTGCTGGTATCAATTCCAGATATACCATCACCAGATCCACCAAACGCACTCGCCATCTGCTCTGCTAATTGACTAAATGCTACTGTGGGATCTGAAGAAAATTGAAATCCAGAAGATGATGAAGAAGATGATGAATTGGAAGAATCATTCTCATTATTACCATCTCCTATAGAATCCCCATCTAGAGAAGCGATATTCATATCATCAAATTGAATATTATTACCTCCACCATCTTTACCCTTAGACTTAAATGCTTTAGCAATCTCATCAGTATATTTAGTGCCCTTAGTGCCAAAACCATCAGCACCAACAACACCAGTCGTCATCCATTTTTCAGCACCACCCATTCCCTGGTTGTGAGCATACCCTAGTATCTGGAGTTTTCTCTCTGGAGACGCAGATTTATACTCGGCATTACCCATCAGATATGTATGATTTGCTTTGGTAAACCCTGCAAATAATTTCTCTTGAAGTTTAGGATCATTTCTAAATTTTTCCCTAGCAGATGCACCGTGACCAGGATCTGAAAGTCCTGCATATCTAGCACCATCTGTCTTAGCATCAGCACCAAGTTGATACCTACCATCGTAGTGATCATTAGATCCACCTTTAGCACCATATCCATTGTTAGGTTGTCCATTAGACTCAATCTTTGCAACAGTATGTCTAAAAATATCCCACTGTTGTTTATTGAATCCCATGGATTGCACAGTTTTTAAATCTGCAGCTGCAGCACCAGATCCAGTATTAGAAGGTTGTCTACCTCCACCACCCTTAATCATAGAATCCGCAAATGCTAAGTGAAGGTGTGAAGGATGCCCACCAATAGCAGCACCCTTACGACCTTCTCCTGCAAACCATGATCCCCAAGGGTCATGAATAATTTGAGTTAACTTAAACTGTTTTCTAAGATCAAATACTTTTTGAGCAAGTTTCTTTGTCCTACCTCCCCAATCACCTGCTCTCCAGTCAGTAACGTCAAGAGCAAGATCCTTATAGTGTGCTGATCCAGAAGAATGACCACCAACTCTAGAATTGCCTTTAGCATTAAATCCTTTACCAGTGTTTGCACCTGATCCAGAATAATTATTTTTTGTAAAATTGGGGTGCTCTGCAACAGTAAATCCTTTTTTAAGAATTGCTTTACCAACACCTATGACTGCTTTTTGACCACCATTTTTATCTTTGCGATTAGTTCCTTTATTGGTAGTTCTCTCGGTTGACGTTTGGTTTGTGGGTCCACCAGCAGCAAATCCCTGGAGCATACCACCCAAGTCAAATCCCATACCTTGTGCTTCACCAATCCTTGATTGTGTTAGACCAGGATTAGATTTAGTTGCTGGAGTATTGAATGGTATTACAAACCCTCCTGCTGCACGTTGAGCAACATATTCTGTGCCGTGACCAATAAATGATGCACTTCTACCGCCATCTAAAGATACGGGATATCCAGATTGAGGACCACTAATCCACCCACCTTGAGCATACTTAGCTAACGGTCCACCCCTTGCAAAGTCACCTAGTGCATCTGCAATGTCACCAGTGCTGCCATCATTGCCATTAGCACCATCCGATCCATCTTCACCATCTTCACCATCGTTACCTGCAATTGCATTATAGAGTAGTAAACCTGCTCCTACAAGTAGTCCTGCTTTACCAAGTCTTCTGAGCGTGCCTTTAAGTGATTTCTTTGCTCCTTTTAATCCAGTAAATAAACCCTTTAAAACAGATTTAAAATCACCAATAAGTTTTAAGGGATTCTTTAAATAACGTATTGCTACAAATAACCCAGCAAAATTTACAACTGCACCAAAGAAGTCACCAATCTTTTCCCACCAAGACTTATCATCTCGGAATAATTCATACAGATTGTCTATCAGACCCGTAACTCTATCAGTTAAAAATCCAGAAACTGCCTTAAAAAGATCAACCATTACGTTGACAGTGCGTTTTACTGCTTCTCGATTTTCAGGATCGGATAACCATTCTAATGCAGGTTTAGCAATTGCTAATATTATAAAGTCTTTTAACAGATTAAAGATTGCCTCTAAGAATCCAGGCATCTTCACTTCGGCAATATCATTATCAACTAACCCATCACCATCATCATCCTGACCCATTGGTTTTGTATACCTAGGCACAAACGAAGGTTCGACTGATGTTGTGACATTTTTTAAAATATTTTGCTGACTCTCCACAAATTCTTGCATTGCTTTTGCAACAGAATTTAAGGTTGTCCCTATATTGTTTAGGGCACTTACATTTTTGCTTATAGACTTTATAAGTGCAGCATTACCAGCACCCTTCTTGTCTGATGCAGCAACTTCTGGTTTTACAAATTTGTAAAAATTAATTTTGGCAGGTTTTTTAATTTTTATTGCCATTACTTATTAATCAAAGGTGAAGGTCTAATAACTACAACTTCCTGAGAAGTATTTATTGGATACGCGACAGGGACTGCCTGAGGCATCACAATTGGCATTGGAATGGGGACAGCATTCTCTTCACCTTTTATAATTGCATATTGAGTAGAGAATTTATAATTCCCAATTGTCGATTTAGGTGCTCTATTAATCTTTGGTGCCATCTGTTTTCTAACTGGAGATTTCCCAGCAGTAGCAGGAGAAACACCACCAACATTAGTCGAATTGATTTCAGAAGGAGAAACACCACCAATATTTGTGTTACTATCTTTGTTTGCAGAAAACACATTGCCCACCACAGTGGGATTGAGTACTGATGGAGATGTATTTCCATAACTTGTTTTAGGAGTGCCTTTCAACATTCCACCTGCAGACTTCTGCTCTAAGAATTTGGGAATTACTAATCCACCAGTTGCTTTTTTCTCTAGATCATCTAATTTTGGAAGTTTATCTTCTAATGCTTTCTGTTGATCATCAGATAACTCCATTGGAGCACTAGGATCTCTTAAGATTGATCTAGGTGCATTAGGGAATAATTGTTTAGCAACAGGGTCTTCTATTTCAGTTAACTGGGGGAATGTTTTTGCCAATCCCTCTAAGACTTTACCAGCAACAAATTCACCAGCAACACCACCAACTGCACCAGTAATAAATCCAGGAATACCTCCAAAAGGAGCACCAATAGCAAAACCTGCAGAATAACCAAGCAAACTACCTAAAGCAGTAACTATTGCATTAATTGGAGATTCACCAAACACACCATAATCAAGTAAAGCAAATAATGAAGCAAGTACAGCATCAAGTCCTCCAATTTTAACATTCTTCCTTGCTTCTTTTAGAAAATTAACTCCTTTTTTAGTAGCAGGACTTTTGATTATTTTTTGAAAGGTATCAATTAATGAAGATCCCATTTGTTTGGGATTTTTGACAATCTCAAATATTTTTTTGATGCCATCATCTTTTTCGATGATTGGTTTTAAACCATCCTTTAATTTCTTTCCTACAACATCTTTTAACTTAGCAGGATCCTTTGCTAACGCAGCTAAGTTTTTAATACTCTTTGCTTGATCGGCACCCCAATTATAAACACCTTTACCGATACCTTTAGCACCGTCAATAAAAGCCTTGCTATTTTTTGCCCACCAGTTTCCCATAGAGGTAAAACTATCCTTACCCCTCCTAAAAAGATCTTTACTGCCGTCAGCAGTCCGATTCCATAATCTTTGAAGTAAATTTGGTTTTGCTCCAGGAGGGACAACATCATCAACTGCAGAAACACCTTTTCTTGCTTGCTCTAATTGAAATGGTGATAATCTGGTGCCAGGTTTTGTTACTGGTGGTTTTGTACCTGGTTTTACCCCTGGTTTACTACGACCTTTAGGTTTTTTCGGTTTATCACCACCTTTAGGTTTTTTCGGTTTATTACCACCTTTAGGTTTTTTCGGTTTATTAGTACCGTCATCACCACCACCAATACCAGTGATGGCACTTACAAGACCAAGAATGTCAGTGATAAGAGAAAACGGATTCATTAGGTATTTTAACCCAATGACACCCAATAAGATAGATCCTAAACCTTTAAGTCTTTCCCACCAACTATTCTCAGGATCTGTTAATGCTTTAAATCCATCAAGAACATTAAGGACTCTATCTTCTACAAAGTCTTTTAGGACACCAAAAACATATCCTGCCTTTTCTACAAAAGTTTTTAACTTTTCGCGATTTTCAGGATCGGATAACCATTCAGTAACTCCCTTTGCAATAAAAATTGTTGCAATATCTTTGAAGATATTTGCAATAGGAGCAAATGTTTTTTCAAACCAACTTACAAATCCATTTCCTTCATCTTCATCTACATCAAGATCTTGCTCTTCTGCTAATTTATCTCTTTGACTTGGACTCTTACTTCTTGCATTCTCTTGGACTGCTTCTGCCTGTAAATCCCTCTGTCGTCTTAACTTCTTTTTTTCCTTCTCATCAGCTTCTTTCTGGAATACCAATAATGATTTATTTGCAGCATTCAAACTAACAAAAATATTACCAATCCCTTCTACAGTAGATCCAACTCGATTAGTAGCAAGTAATTGAGTTCTTGCAGCTTTTACCTCAGGAGCAGCTGCTGAGGCAACTCCTGGATTTACAAATTTGTATGCTGCGATCTTAGCCAACTTGTTGCTCCTTGTAACGTCTTTCTTCTTCTTTTAAGAATGCGATCAACATATTAACGTAGATTTCCTTTTCCCAAGGCATCAAGTTTTCAATATATTCAATATTCCACTTGTGATGATGCATCAAAGCAAAATTAGATTCATAATAATTTCTAAGATTATTATGCAGAAGGGTTATGCGAAAAAAGATGCAAGTCCTTCCAACAAAACCTCACTCTCAACGCCAGTATTTGGATTTCTCACTTTTAATGTATGTGACAATTTAGGCATAGTTTCAAAAAACTCTTGAATCAACATAAATTGCTTTGAATTCATGGATTCAAAAAATTCAACTAACTCCTCTTTAGGTGTGTCTCTACATAGATGAACCTGATTTTCATCAGCAATGGACTCAGCACAAGATGCTGCCATTTCAAAAATTTGATCCATTTCATTACCTTCACCAGTAAGATTTGTTTTTACAAACGTATCTAAACTAGGATATCCCATAGTGATAGCAACTTCATCATTTAGTTTGAATTCTTTCTTGTGTTTAGGATTCTTTTTGATTTCAATCTCATCTAGAGGGATGCTGACCTTCACTTGGGATTCCTCATCATCTGGACAAGTGATCATCAGATCAACAGTTTCACCAACTGAGCTGGTGCGGATCTTTAGAAACAAATATTCAATATCAAAAGTAGAAAGTCGATCGACATTCTTCAAATCAGTACATGCAATCAAAATATTTTTAACCGCATTAAACATATCCTCTTGCTCACCAGTTTCCATCGCTAAAAATAGAAGTTTTTCTTCTTTAACAAGAAATGGTCTATATTTCACCGTTTTGCCCGTGGAAGGCAATTTCAAGTGATATTCAGGTACATTTAACTTAGGTAATGCCATAGAAATTCAATTCAGTAATTTTATTTATGATCAAGAGTTATATCTATCTAGAGCAAGATCCGTAGTCAATCCAACTTCTCCAGTAGATAGGTAAGATCTACCAAGATTATCCAATTTATCAGCCCCTAAAAATCTATATCTTTCATAGAAAAAACCAACATCCATTTTCATTATTGATGTTGTCTCATTGCTAAGTGACATAGATCCGATATTGTATGGAAATAAATTCATAATATCATAGACACCAACTAGTTGATCATCTCGATATCTTTCAACATCAGAAACCTTTACACCGATTCTTTTCAAGAAATTTTTAATTTCATCAGGAAGGGTAATTTTTGCACCACCACCTCTCTCCCACTTAAAAACATATAAATGAGAGCAAACATAATTATCATAGTAATCAGTCATCTGATTTGAATCCGAAGACATTAAACTAATCCATCTTTCAAAAATCATCCTAGTTTTATGATTTCTAGGCATTGTAAAAGTGATGTTTATCTGACTGAATGTTGATGAAGTTGCATAGTTATATGTGGATCCAATATTAGTAACCTGTCCAGTAGTTACTTGCTTACTTGGAAGATTGATATTGTCAGCATAGAAATTTAAATAATTTGCGTTATCTCCTATCTCCAACTCATACTTACTTTTCCGAAATAATGCTCCATTCCTAAAAATAGGAGGAGTGCAAAACATCAGAGAATATCTATTGTTGACGCTAGGGTTATTATCATTACCCTTAAACCACTCAGAAAATTCGGTTAATCTTGCCCTTGGGGACTGTTTAGATTGTCTTTTTAAGTCTGCCATTTTAGACCTTCAATTCTTTTTCGGTGATTAACATAAATTGCCAATTATTGTCTTTGCAAAACTCCTCTGCTGCCTTCCATTTTGCTTTATTGACACTCCAGGTGACAACTTCATTAATATATCGCTTAGTCATACGTTTTTGTGTTTGAGGTTCTTTAGTTTGTCTAAAGGGTTTGACTTCCACCAGATACTTCTTATTTCCAATTTTGACATAAAAGTCAGGAAAATATCTGTGTCTTCTACCATCAACTGGTGAGATATAAGGAATTATAATCTCTTCACTGCCCCATTCTGTAACACTTGGTGTATTATCACACCATTTCATGAATTTATACTCCCAGGAAGAGCGATAAATGACATTTTTAGGATCACCTTGATACTTACGTGGGAAGGAAGGTGTATAACGTCCCTGATACCTCATAAATATAATAGTATGTGCGTGAATCTATTTAGGTGGCTTCTACAATTCTTAAATATCCACTGAAGAATCCCGTTGAAGGTGATTACTTGGAGAGTGAGCATGCACCAACAGGTAGAGTTGATTATTTAAGAATTCAAAGGTTTCGTATTGACTATGCTCAATCTCCTAGTGGATATGGTGGATCTAATCTTCCAGGAAACAATATATCTAGGAATTTAGATACTAGTATTGCATACTTATCAATGCCACCAAATCTGACTGCTAATTATGGTGCAGATTATGATCAAGTGCAAATGGGTGGTCTTGGTGTACTGGCAGGACAGATGGCAGGTTCCATTATGGGAGCAGGAAACACTGCAGATCAAATCACATCAGCACTACAATCAGCAGCATCCTCAGCATTCCCCGAATTAGCATTTAATAAAGGTGCTTCAATTACTCAAAACCTTGGATCCGCAATTGGTATGGATACAGGTGTTACTGGTAATGCATTACAAGCTCTAACAAAGGGAAGGATTATGAATCCTTTTACTGAGCAGGTATACAATGGTATTCCCTTCAGGAATCACAGTTTTACATTTAAAATGTTTGCTCGCAATAAAAAAGAAGCAGAATCAATTCTTTCAATCATTACTTACCTGAAAATGGGCACAATGCCTCAATTGGGAGATACATCTAGTGGTAATAGGGCATCTCAAGGAACTAGTGGAAGAGGATCCTCCAGAAGGACAAATGCAAATACAAATGGTTTCAATGCCACCCCTACAGGATCTTCATCAATCGGAAATGGAAGATTCTTAAGAGTGCCTGATAGATTTGCACTAGAATTTGTAAGATTGGATCCCAAATCAGACACAATTACTAGACTCCCCCATTATAGATTCCATCCTTGTGTATGCACAAATGTTGGTGTGAATTACACTCCAGATGGTCAATATGTATCATTTAAAGATTCTATTGCAGATTTAACTATGGATGAAAGTACTGGTGGTAATCAACTGTTAGTTCCTGCTGTTGAGTTAAGTCTTCAGTTTGCAGAAACGAGAATTATGACCCAAAACGATGTAGTTGCAGGATTCTAAAATGGCAAGTTTTTTTTCACAGTTACCTATACATTTTGTCGCTGATGCAAAACAAGATCAGCAGATAACTTATACTGAAGTAAAAAATATCTTCAGGAGAGTAATTCTCGATGATCAAATGCAAAAGTATGCAACTGCATTTGAAGAATATTACATCCCTGAAGGTGTAAGACCTGATACTGTCGCACAGGAGTTTTATGGTGAGGCTGAATTAGATTGGATTATTTTAATTTCAAATAATATTACGGATATCTACTCACAGTGGCCAAAAAATGAGGCAAACCTAATCCAGTATGTCAATAATACTTACGATGATCCTGATAGTGTCCACCATTACGAATCTTACCAATTAAAGGAAGGAGATATAGTTGTTGTTCCTGGTGGAGTTGAAGTTAACGAAAATTACAGACATACAGACTATACTGGTGACCTTCTTCCTAGAGAAGAGTCTAGATATCCAGTCTCAAACTATGAGCATGAAGCATACTTAAATGATAAAAGACGCTTGATATCCATTCCAACCAGCAATTTAGTTGACTTCTATGAAGAGCAATTTAGAGATTTGGTAAACTACTTACCAAACAGTCAGTTGGATGATCAAAATCGCAAAAAGACTCCTGTTTCTCTCGCGGCTGCATTTATTGATAGAAACTCCTTTAGAAGAAGTGCGGTTGCGGCTGGAAATCTTGGAAGTGGTGGTGGATCTTCACTGGTAGCAACAGCAGCAACAGGTATAGGTGTAAGCGTTGCAACAGTATCAGATTCTGCTAGTAGTAGCAGTAGTTCTTCTTCTAGTAGTAGCAGTAGTTCTTCTTCTAGTAGCAGTAGTTCTTCTTCTAGTAGCAGTAGTTCTTCTTCTAGTAGCAGTAGTGAAAGTTCTTCAAGTGGGGGATACGATGGAGGATATTGATCCTAATGAGGATTATATAACTATAGACATAACAAAAGACGGACTTGCACTTATGTACAGGTCCGTCTGTTTTCATTTGGATAAATGGCCTGGTGGCGATTCCTTTGAGCAGCAAGAAATCATGTTAATGAAAGATAATTTATTTCGTCTTTTATTAGAATCCCAATTTAGAAAACCCTAGGAGTCAAAAAATTGGCGGAGTTTTTTTCCGCCGTTTCAGGGAATCAAAAGTCGAATTTCGTTTCAGTAACGTCGATACCTACAAGGCACCCTCACTGTCTCATAGTAATACTCGACAAAGTGACCTCTTCGATTACGAACCTCTCGATAAACTTCTTCAGTGCATACCCTTCTACGTTTTGGACGCTCATAATAATGATGGTAGTGCTGCTCAGTGTAACGCCCATGCCCATGCCCATCAAACGGCTCCCAGAATTCCTTCCAGGTTAACGCATTGGCAGGTGCCGCAGTCATTAGCAGTAGAGGGACAAGGGCAAGGAGTTTCATCAACCTTCTTCGGCAAGTTTAGCAAAGTAGGACATTGCATCCTCTTCATCATCTACAGGAGAGGAAGCAACTGCCTTCTCTCTGAAGTTGTCTGCACTCTCACGGAAAGCCGTGATATCAGCGTCATTAAAACCGCCAACAGGAGCAGCAAAGACTTCCTCTTCAGACTCATCAACACGAGGAGCAACAGGTGCTTTGCCAAGCACGAGATTCAGACGTTGCTGAAGTTGCTCATAGGTTTTGAAGTTTTTAGTATCTTCAAACTCTGCAAGGGAATATCCCTGCGCCCAGATACCTTCAAGTTTAGCATCATCAAATCCACTAAGGGTAGATGGAGATGCAAACTCAGACTTATCATAATTCCAATAACCATCGACCTTGCGGATCTTCAGTTTGAAATCTGCGCCAGTCCAGAAGTTGAAAGGATCGATAGGTGATTCGTCAGCAAATGCAGGTTGCATTGCTTCAACCAACTTATCAAAGATCTTCTTACCAAACTTGTAAAGGAAGACACGACCCTCATTCTCGGGGTGTGCAGGATCACTTACAACATAGATGTTGCTGTAGTAAGAGAGTTTACGCTTTTGTGCGCGAGCGATCTCTTTGTCGCGATCGGATCCACTATTCCACAGTTGACGATTCATCTCGCCAACAGGATCATCCTTACCAATAGTGGTCAAGGAATTTTCAATATACCATTGTCCACCAGGACCTTTGAATGCGTGGGACCAGATCTTTGCCCAAGGCATATCCTCTCCATCAGGAGCAGGAAGGAAACGAATGACAGCGTAACCGTTGCCAGACTTATCCAACTCAGGTTTCCAAAGACGCTCGTCTGGACCGCCTCCACCCTGAGGTTGATTGATTTTCTCGATCTCTTTTGTGAGTTTGGCAATGGTATTGCCAGCGGCACTAGCCTTCTTTAGAGATGCAAAAGACATTTAGGATTCTCCGTATTTGTTGTGTGTAGTTGGATTGTTTGCTACTAGGTTATCGTAGCATACTATTTAGTCAAGGTCAACCTCCTGTTGTGCCGCTTTCTCAAGTGTCTGGATCATAGCATCCATGCACTCCAAAAGACTGTCATATCCAAAAGCATTGCATAGAGCATTGATTCTGGTTTTCATATCTGATGCTTCGGGATCTTCAGGGGCAGCAAGGCACAACCTTGCATAGAAAGTTTTCTGTTTATCAATAAGGGTTTTACATTCTTCAATATGATTTAACTTTTCAATCTTTGACATATTACCAAGTTGTGATGTCTTATTTGCTACATCTTGATAGGTTTCAAAAATGTCTTGTAGATTTACTTGTACTTGATCCGACTTAAAAAATTGAGTCATAGTTTTTCTCTTATAGTATCTAAAATTATTTTTTTATACTTCTTACAATCAATTCTTAAAAACGGTTGATATTTTTGTACCTTCAACTTAGTATCTTTCCACATAGGATCTACCAATACTTTATCAACTCGATCTATGTATTGAAGACAATGATCAAAAACAACTAGTGTCTCTAAGTTTATTTCACTAGCATAATATCTTTTAAGAAGAATAGGATGCTTTCCTCGTTTTGCATGGAATAAATTGTCAAAATTTTCTTCATAAGGAAATCCCACGTCTTCTAAAAGCAAGTCAATGTCCTGTTTAAATTTATAAGTAAAAGATTCTTGATGGACTTTCCACTGGGTGTAGATATCATTACTAAAGTTTCTAAGATATCCTTTACTATCAAAAATAAAATTAGCAACGAAGTAATCCAGCATTGTTTCACCAGAATACTTCGTTGCTAATTTTTTAAAAAAATATACATCATTTCTTTGCTCAAAGGACTTCTCGCTTGCACGAGTCTTGCCTCGGTATTTTACATAATCATAATCAGGTTTGGTGAAGTGATTTTTTAATGCGAGATACATCTTATACACTTCAAATCCAGTCACAGTGGCAACACTCCTTTAGATGTTTTCTTCATGTAATTCATTCGCTGTGCCTCATGTCGTAGTCTTTCTTTGAGAGGTTTTGATAGCAATTTAGGCACAGTTTCAATTTCAATTTCGTTTTCTTGGCAGTAGGTTACTACTGCTTCAACGTAAGTAATCAAACCATTGCTTGTTTTTACCAGGTTTTCGATCTCTATCGAAAACTTGGTAGGTGTCATAAATTTTTCCTCAGGATTATCCTTTGGCATTGGCAAATTCTTCGATGTAGGATTTAAGTAACTGTAGATAGTCATCAAGATTGTACTTCTGAAACAATTGAATAGACCCGTCTTCAACCGCGATAAGTGTGACAATTTTCTTTACCTCAATACCAGTTCTTTCAAGGAACATTGCTGCATATGCAGTCTCTTGAACAAAGTAGTTCTCGATGTATGATTCCTTTTTTTCTTTAGTGGAGGTTTTAAAATCGATCACTGCTAATTCACCATCATACTCAGCGATGCAGTCTACTCGACCAGCAAGACCAAGATAGTGTGAGTATAGAAAGGTTTCTAGGCAGTGTATGTTGTTAATACGGTTAAGCGTAGTCTTTGCGGACTGAAACATTCTAACAGATAATGGATTATTTTCCAAGTATTTGTCAACGTTTAATGTCCCCCTGAAGTAATCTTCTGCCATACTATGAAACGCTGTGCCCCTTTGAGTTGCACGAGCAGTGATACGATTTGCTTCAGCCTCACCAATCTTTTTACGCCATTCAACAAAGAATTGTGCGCTTTTGAAAGATGTAACTGAAGTAACGCTCGGATAGTATTTATCTGCTCCAGGGATGGGATAGAATCTAACCCCATCTTGATTCACAGGATCAACATCAACTTCGTTGACATTGACATCAATAAAATTAAAGGGCATTAGAAACCAAGGTTATATTTTGTAAGGAGATAGGATTTAACAAGTCCTGAGCGAACGATATCTTCGATACCAAACTCAACACAAGTAAACTCTTTCATGTTTTGGATAATTTTAATAAAGTCTGCAATACCAGACTTTTCATTTTCTTTAGTCAAGTCTGTTTGAGTAATGTCTCCACACATCATGATCTTAGAGTCTTCACCAACACGGGTGATCATAGAATCTAATTCATGGAAGTTGAGATTAGAGAATTCATCGACAATAACAATAGCATTATCGAGAGTGACACCACGGATAAAACTAGTAGACCAAAAAGAAATAGTTTCCTGTGCTCTGAGGTTATCATACAGCATCTCAAATGAATTGTCATCTGGCATACTAAACATGTATCTCACCATATTTTTGTATGGAATTTGATACAGTGCCGATTTATCTTCGTGATCTCCAGGCAAAAAACCAATCTCTCTAGTAGGTACAAGTGACCTTACAATATAGATCTTATCATAAGGTGTACTTTCGTCAAGTACTTCTTGCAAAGCAAGATAAAGTGTGATGAAAGTTTTACCAGTACCTGCTGCTCCATGAAGCAAAATGTTTTGCCCTAGACCATATTGCTCAAAGACAGTCTCTTGATTAGGAGTAAGTGGATTGATAGGCACCATGTAGGACTTATCAATCGGTTTCTTTCTTTTGATTTGTTTTGCAGACATACCAGAAGGAACTGGAGGACCACCGTTGTTACGCTTTCTTGCTCTAGCCATAGTTTAGGTAAATCGACTCAGGTTTGCACGGGGATGTGCGCTTTGGACTTTAGACATGACTTCTTTGAATCCGTCAGATTGTTTTGGTTTGCCGTAGGTAATACCACCGACACCCTCTTGCCAATCTTTATCCCAGTCAGGATTTTCATCCTTCCAGTCACCGTATTCTTTCATACTCATGTTGAGAGTTTGCTTTTCTCCCGTGGTCTTATTTATTACTGGATAAGTAGGCATTAGTCGATCCTCAAAGCAGGTTGAATACACTCAGCATAGTCTTCATCATTACATCCACAGTCTTCGCCCTCAGAGCACCATCCAAGCGCCTCAGAGATGACTGGAAACTGACAGATGAAATGCTGCTTCGCAAGTTCTGCAATCTCCATGTGCTCCTGCTGAGTGCCATTGGAGGAACGCAGTTGGATGTAATGGATCCAATTTCTTAGATTGCCCGTCATGTACATTTTTGTCCCTACACATAATGGTAGCACATTTCTTGCACACTCCTTTGCAATCCCAGAGTCAAGCATCTCTTGATACAGTTTCATTCCTTCTTCAAAATGTTTCTGCATTTTGATTTGGAATTCTTGATTGACAAACGGATCAACATTATCAATACTATTCTGACGATTCTTTGTATCTTGCCTACGAAGTTTGGGTAGAGGGATCTCCGCTGCTAGTAGGGAAGAATCAGCATAGCGTTGTGAAAATTCCTGGAATGTAAATGATCTATGACGCAACACCTGAGCTGCTATTGCCCTGGTTGTAGAAATCTCCAAGGTCATATGTGCCTGCTCAAACACAGACCAATGACCATGCTTAATGCAATACTTTAACAGTCCAGAAATTTTAGGATTCTCCTGATTAGCAGGGTTACTTACACGAGCAATATATCCAATGGTTTTCTCTGCATCAGGAGTAACAGAGATTAAACATACTTTTGTCATTATTTAAATACAATATAAGACATTATCAGGAGTCCAACAGACTTAAAAAATCCAATAGAAGGAAGACCGAAGATTGCTGGTATCAACCAGTTCCATAATAGCATAAAGACTAACGGTAGTGCAACCAATACACCAACTATCATCCATGGACCTGCTTTAGTTTCTTTCTCCTCTACAACCTCCTCCTCCTTTGCTCGGTTGTCAAGATATACAGTCATGACTTTCTTTTTTTGGTTTCTTTTGGAGGAGGAGAAGAAGGATCTTGCCATAGTCTAGGATTTGTTCTACCTTCGGTTTGTGTCATGTTAACGAAATCTTTTTTATAAAGATCCCAGTAGTAGTCAAAAATTTCAGTTTGTTTATCGGCAGTAACGATATCAAAATGAGAAACATCTGCTTGAGAATATTCAACAAGATATGATGTGTAAGGAAGTGATCGATCTTCCGAAAGAGAAGGATCACAATCTTTTTGGATAAACTTCAAGAGCGTCCACCCCACTCGATCTGAGGGAATGCCTCAGAAACTACTGCTTTTGTAATCCGCTTGTAATTGGTTGAAAGTTGTCCGTCCTTTACTAGGCAAAGCAACTCTGCCTCCTCTGCAGATAAACCTTCAAGAAGTTGCACAAACATAGACTCACGTTTCATTCCAGGAAGTTTAGCACCACCCTTAAAGAAACGATAGAGTCCTTTATACTCATGCTCTAAACGAGTATGATCTGTGCCAACAGGTGCTTCATTAGGCGTGTAAGGGACTTCTCCCTCAGGCATTTCGGAAACAACAGTATCATCAAAGTTGATAATCAATATTTGACGCAGTGCATTACTGTTGAATTTTCGCAAGAGATTAACTTTCTCTTGCTTGGTTTTTGCATTACTAACTTTCCGTAGCACTTCAGATAGTAATAGTCTTGCAGAACTATTTGTTGTAGACATAATTAAATCTCCTTAGTCATTCTCATCATCTTCAAAATCTTCTTCATTCCAGTATTGAATATCTGGCCTTACATAGATTAACTCATCGTGAATCATATTGCCATCCTTATCAAACATTTCTGGATGTGTTACTGACTTAGCATAGGCAGCGTTTTCGATAAAATCTTCAACGTATCCCTTTGCTAACCAAGAAACGGCGACTCCTAGTATAAATGCACCGATTGTAACTAAGACTGCTAATGCGATTAGCATGGTTCCCCCCTTGTTTTATTTACAGTTGTTTTGGAAACCAACCTCCTTAAGATAACTTAAAAATATTTATACCACTACACAATATTGTTTTCTCTAAGATACTTTACTGTCTCTGTGCATCCACCTAAGTTTTGACCATCCATAATCACTTGAGGGAATGTAGATCTGTTTCCAAACTTGGAATAAAATTCGGATCGACTAAAGTTTCTATCTAACACTTGCTCAGAAAAAGGAAGACCTTTTAAAGATAGGACTTGTTTAACTTTAGTGCAATAGGGACATCCATTGCGACTGTATACAATAAAATTCATGATAAACTCCGAATAAAAAGGGACTCCTAAGAGTCCCATTGGGTTGTTCCGACTTTCGTAGAGACCGCACGAAAGGTCTCCACATTATTTATCAGAAGTTATACTTCACACCCAATTTAGCTCCATAACCACGGTCAAGATCTTCGTCACCTGAACCTACGAAGGAGACTTCACCGTATGCGCCCAGAGCGTCAGTTACGGCGAGTCCAAGACCTGCCTTACCAGAAGGAACTGTGTCGCTGTTGCCACCATCAGGAGTCAGCACGGTAGCGCCGCCCTGGACGTAGTATGAAGCACTCTCACCAAGAGCACCTTCAAAACCTACGTGCAGGTCTGTTCCAGCACCATTATACTCGGATCCCGTCCAACCAGCATTGGTTTCGACGTTAACGTAGGGGCCAGCGAAAGCGGCACCAGCGGATACGGACAGAGCAGCGGTTGCTGCGAATACAGATTTGATCATGTTGTTTAATACCTTTGTTTACTTGTGGAGTGTTTACCCACAGATGAATAGAGACTCGACGTGTCTCGTTTTGTAACAATTCGTAAAGCAGATGCCCTACGAATGTTTATTTATACTAGCAGAGACCTATGGATTTGTCAACCTTGGTCTCTGCGGTCAGTTGCTTCCATGAATAGAGTGAGTGCTTTACTCTCGGTGATCTTACCAGTATCAAATCTTTTCTTGATATTAGTAATTTCTTCTAGATACCTTTTTTGTAGGATTGCTTTCCTACCACTAGCAATTTTATCAGCTCTATATTGAGATGAAGAGACAGGAAAATCTACAGCATACTCTCCATCTAACATTTCATCGAAGATAAAATCTTCATCAATAATGTCTTTTACCTTTTCAGGAAGATCTTCATAATTTATTTTTGGTAATGCCATTTAAACTCTCCTTGTGTCACAACTATCATAAGTGCCTTGTGCTCCCCCTTTAGATTGCTGATATGCTTGCTCTCCAGATCCACCATTCGCAACAGATGTAATGTGCGTAGTGTATATCTGTTGCCTCAAATCAGACAGGGTTGCGTAAGGGACGGTCTTAAACGAATTAATCCAACCATCATATCCACCTAAACGATCAGAATTTACAGGAGTTGATTCTGGATATCTAGTAATGTCTAGAATATATGCTTGGACAATAGTATCATGCACAGCATCATACGTTGTAGTAAGACCACCAGGTGAGACAATTTCTTGTCCAACATATCCAGGTTTTAGAGTGTCAATAAACTCTCCTGGATCTAGGTCACCATTATTATACAACACATATCCCTCAAAGCCAAATCCGTAAACACTCTCAACATCTCTAAGATCGCAGTCTGTCCTATATCCATACAGTACTGCATCTCTAGTATTCCAAATCATGTTACCATCAGCATGCTGATCTAACTGTAAAGATGTCCTAATGATTTCTCCATTAGAATAAGAAAGGATAAATGCACCACCAGCAGGGTTGCCGTCCCAACTATTATCAGCAGGAGCTCCTGGTCCTGGCACATTTGTAACCGTCATCGTGACAGTATATACTCCCTGAGTAGCAGGAATTGCTTGTGTTGCACTAGTGCCAAAAATGCTCTGACTGTTAACTATCTGAGCTCCATTCCAAAAAAATTGAATTGTATTGTCACCAGAATATTCCAGAGTAAGAGTATCATCTCTTAGGACAAAAACCGTGAAACTAATTGTTTGAGGTTGACCGACTAGAGTATCAAATCCTTTTGGCCAAATAGCATTGGCATCCATAAAGTCACCCCATGCATTTACTGAGGCAGCACCTCTACCAGAACATCTTCCCCAATCTAGAGTTTCAGCACTAATACAAGGAGCACCTTGAGAGATTTTCGCATACCATCCACCAGGATTAGTTGCCCAATTCAAGGCATTGAGAGAAGGATTATCACAGTCTGATGGTTGTCTTACAATGGAAGTAAATTTGTAAATACCAAATACATCACCAGAGTTAGCATATAATGCCCCGAATTGACTGGGAGTTAACCCATTATAATTACCACCAATTTCTGGTGTGTCTCCTTGAGATCTGAATTGAATTGTTTGTCCAGCATTACGGGCAGATCTTGGAACCTCCACATCAAAGTCTCTCCAATTACCATAGAAACCATCATACTGCGCGAAAGATATATCATAAAATTTTCTAGATCCAACTAATGTAACCCAACCTGCGCCAAAGTTTACCTCTAAAACTTCAGGTACATCATTAGGTCTTTCTCCTCCATTAGTATCTGTACCTGCAATACACCAGATTTTTATACTTGAGACATCAGTCAAATCCATTGTAACCGAAGCACTTCTATTAACAACCAGAGGACCTTGATTAATAGTACCAAAACTCAAATACTTTCCACTGGGACTATCATCAGGAACAACAAATCCTGACACTTCATTTAATCCAGTAGTATTAATTGTTGAAGATGCGATTCTTATTGTGCCATTACAGTCATTGCCATCGCCGTCGTAAAGACAAATTTCTTTTGGTCCTACCACATTGATAGGATTATTTGCTGCATTTAAATTAGTGTATGTAATTGGATATGTTTGACCACCAGTAACTTGAATAGTTCTGCTATCAGATCCATCTTTTGGTTCAGAGGCAGCAACAACTTCAATAGTGTATTGCTGTGCGCCAGCATTACCACTCTGTGTCCAAGTTTGTCCACCAACAGTAAGTGTTTCCAAGGCAACACCAGAAGTGTTTGGATCATCATTCCAAAGCAGTCGGAGCTCGACGAAACCACTGCCCGATCCAGATATTAGAAGAGATTGTCCGTCTTGAGAGAAATCTGCAGTGATTTTAGAAGAGGTTGACATGATCTTAAAACTTGCATTACTATCAAAACCATTAGCAGCATTATCGTCAAATTTAAGTTCTTTGTCCGAAACATTGATGGCATCTATACCACTACCCAAACCAGTATAGGTTATTGGATAGCTTCCAGCGCCGCCGCCACCGCCAGTTTGATTAATTGTAGACCCAGCAATAGTAATAGCATCACAAGCTTTACCAGCTGTATTTGGATTATCATCCCATTCATAAGACCAAGTAACTGTACCGTTTCCAGCACCAGAAACAACTAAATTATTTCCATCAGCAGAGAATGTAGCTGCTATAGATAAACCAGATCCAAATCCATCCAACTCTTGTCTAATAGCAGTGCCAGGACCAGGAGATATGCTTCCCCAACTAACACTATTATCTACATACAAGTCTGATATTACATTCCCGCCAGGAGAATCATTGGTTACTTCTGCTCTCAGTGAATGTGTCCCTGCAGTAACTTGTTTAGCAACAATAACTGGTCCCCTTGCCTCAGGAAAGAGGTCTGGATTATAAATTGATGATGCATTGCATGTTGCAAACGGAGTTGTTTCATCATCAAAATAAAACTGCCCCTCAAAGTCAGCACCAAACTCAAAGAAATATAAATCATCTTCACGAAACTTGATAGTGTAGGTAACTATCTGTTGTATGCAAGGAAGAGTGCATTGTTGAGGGTTAGTCCAAACTCCATACCTGTCACCATCTTCTGTCCATAATGAAAGGGCAGTGGTTCCTCCGCCCGATTCAGCACCAATACTAAAAGTTGCATTGCAATCATCAGAATCACCATCTTTGAGACATAGACTATTGCCCTTAACTTCAATAGGACTGTTTGCTGAGTTTAAATTATTAAACGTTATTGGTAGTTGTTGTCCTGCCTCAACCTCAACCATTGCTTCTTGAGATCCTCGCTCGCCAGATCTAGTCAGGGTAACACCAGCACATGTAAGTGAATCTAATGCTACGCCATTCGTGGAAGTATCATCGTCCCAATCAAGTTTCAACGTCAAAGATCCTTTACCGTCTCCATCACAGATTAAGGCAGTACCAGTGGAAGAGAAACTGACATTAAGACTACTGGGTTTGGTGCCAATAACAGCGTTGACTGGATAAGTTACTGGGTTTGATTTAGGATATGCATATTTTGTAATTAGATTACCAACTCTACTGAAGAAAATTACTGGTCTGATATTGATATCAGGATCCCAAGGAATACATGTATATGCTTGCACAGCAGGGATAAAGAAATCATCAGTAATTCCAAAGTCTGAAGGGAAAGGTATGACTGCAATCAGATCAGTATCAGATTGAGATAAATCTGGTGTGAATTGATAGTTTCCTCCTCTATCAAATACTTGTTTACAATTAACTAAATTTCCGTCTTCATCAACATCACAGATAGTATATAATGGCCAGTTTGTATAATCATTTGGAGGTCTTACCTCGGTAATAATTGCCGTTTCAGGTACAAGAAGTTCTTCAAGTCTTTTCGCTCTCTCTGAGAGAGCGACTTCATCGACTACAATAATTGCGTCACATATTGGTCCAGGTTGCCCCTCTGGATAGTAGAATTGAGCCATTAATACTAACCGTTGATCTAATTATTTATTTGATGTACCCATTATTCTCTAACCATTCCCTAGTCATAGGAGTGGGATCATAATCAGTCCACATTGTGCCACGAGCACAAGATTCTAATGCTGCTTGGGTCATACCTTCAGTTTTACCTGCCCAGGTTGCTTCTTTCTCCCACGGAATTGCGGATGGTTGAAACGCATATGTCCTCTGCACCATCTCTTGCCAGATCTTTGGCACATCATCTTCTGGTTTGATGATAGCAATCAAACTATTATCAATTGTGCCTGCCATACAATCTTGTGCAGCATGCCATCCTTCATGTCTCACTACACTCATGAGCACATTTGGACGATGCACATGAGTGCGATTGAGATAGAAGTGATTAGAAACTGTATGATAGACACCACGATGTCCTACAGGAAAATACTTTTCGTCAGCAAGATGCACATCTACACCAATCTGATTAAAAGCAACTAAGATTCTATCAAACTCATCTGCAACTGAATTCCAATCAGAATTAGGATATGCTCTACGAAGATCAGCAGAAGAGTTAATTTTTTCAACTCCGTCGTGGCATTCTTTCAGGAGCATACACCCCAAAGAATGATTGGAATAGTAGTCATCCTCTCCAATAGGATCTGCCATTACAGGCAATGCTGATCCTAAAAGAAGACCAGCCAGAATATATTTAAACATAAAAAACCTCATAAGTCAAAAGTAACGTTTCCTGCAATGGAAATTCTATCCTCTTTACAATTATAGAATGGATAGACTTGGTGCATCAATTGTGATGGAAAAAATAACATAGTGCCCTCATAATCTGCACTTAATTTATAATTTGTGCAATGTGTTTGTCCAGTAACAGTGGAGTAGCACATCTGGAATGAAGAAATGTTTTTTGTATTTGAAGTATTATTTTTGTTTTGCTCCTTATGATCTGTAGGAATCTTCATCCACACAGCAAAACTATAGATTCCTGGATGAGAATGAGATGGAATAAATTCACCCTCCTTTTGATAATTAACCCACATATCACTTATTCTGTAGGGTTTCCAAGTTTCAATAATACGGCCGCCCATGTTTCCAAACTCCTGCCCAAAAATATCACAAAGAGGGGAAAGGACATTGATAAAAAACAAATTGTCTTTATCATCTAATCTTCTACTATCAGAATTTTGACCCGCAAGGTACGGTTTCATACTAACAGAAGATTTACTACCAATACAATTCCATAAATGATTGATTTCAACATCAGATAGTTTCTTTTCAATCCATCCACCAGTTGATGGTCTAACAATATTAATCATTAAAGATCAGGATTCCACATACTAATTATAACACATAGTATCACCGACGACAAGCATATCCATTTCACTAGATGTCAATAATTCTAATGCATCATTTGGAGATCCACATATAGGTTTACCTCCATTATTCAAAGAAGTATTCAGTAGCATAGGAATACCAGTTAGTTTCTCAAATTCAATAATTAATTGATGATAAAAATTATTTTCTTCCGCCACAGTTTGTGGTCTACAAGTGCCATCAACGTGAGTGATAGATGGGAAAGACTCTTTATCTAATACATCCATAACATAAAGCATGTATGGTGTTTCTCCAGTCCAATCAAAATAATCAGAAACCTTGTCTAGTAAAACAGATGCGCCAAATGGACGGAAATATTCTCTATGCTTCACTCTAGAATTTAAAATATCCTTCCCATCTTTGATGTCAGGTCTCATAAGAATGCTTCTATTACCCAAAGCTCTTGGACCTATTTCACCATGCCCCTGATACCAACCAACAATTTTTCCTTGAGCAAGCATCTCAGCAGTTTCTTTGATTGTTTTATCTGTAGGATTACTTGGAGAAATATCAGATTGCCAAAAAGGAAATCCACTATTATCAAAAGTTTCCTGATCAAACATCTTTCTAAAAAATTCAACCACACCAAGAGATAATCCACAATCATTACAATGAGGTGGTATGTGTAGATTTGGTCTCTCTTTTTTAATTAATGTATTGATGATTGTATTTTGAGCAACACCTCCAGTGTAAGAAATTACATCATCATGGTTTGTATTGTTTATAAAATGCTCTAAGTATATCCTTTCAGTTTCTCTATGTGCATTCCTTATAAAATCTATAACTTGCTGATCGGGTTGATCATAGTTAAAATCATACCAAAGATCATATAAAGTCTCAAAATTATATTTTTTATCTAAGGGATAATCTTTTCCATATCCTTTTAGTGCCATAATTTTTCCAGCACGATCTAAAACTTGTCCCTTTAGACCAATCTGATCACCAACTCTACCCATAATATTGGCAAAACTACCCCATTCATGTAGATCCCGAGTCAGTATTCTTTCATCAGATTTAAAAATACTATGGCATATATTATTATCACCCCACCCATCAAATACAAAATCAATCGTAGTGTCTTTACTCAGAGGCCATACACTTAATGCATGTGCATAGTGGTGATCAATTCTATACACAGGACATGTAAATCCCATCCATTTAAATAATTTGATATCAATCTCTTCATATAATTTTTTTTCATCACATTTTATATGAGGATACTTATCACAATCCAATACAATTCCAATGGCATCAATCTCAGTTGGTTGTATATGAAGTGTATCGAATATATTTTTCCATCCACTTAAAGAATTATATCCATAATGTTTATATTGAATACTTCTCTCCAGGCAAAAATACTTTACAGTAGTGCCATCAGTGTAAGTTATATTTGAATCATGATCACACAAACGAAGACCTAAAAACTTCATAAAAAAAGAGGGTCCTAAGACCCTCAGTATATCAGAAAAAACTATAGGCGTCAATTTTTTGCCCGAATTTTTTTACCCCTTTCATAGAATCGAAAGGTCATTTTTGTTTTGGTCTGAATGGACAGTCTGGACATCCAGCACCACAACATCCTCTAGAAAGGTGCAGTGAAGTGCTTACCGATAACTTCGATACGTTCTTCTTCATGAGCAATGATATCTAATTGTTCCTGAATAGCAGCAAGCACATCAGGGTGCTCACCAATACCAACAGGATTGTGTAGGTATACTTCTACGTTTGCTTTTGCTTTGGCAATGTTGCCACCAGCATCAGCAAGTAGAGCATCTAACATTTTAACGCGAAGATTACAAGACATAATAATTTAGATTGTTTTTATATTGTGAAGCGATTAATTAAACCTAATCGCTTCATGTTTTAATAAGAAGAATCCTTATTAAAGTTTAGAGTGCGTTGCCTCTAGGCAATACTTCTTC
>Ga0209557_1000293_pt1 | contig 31269 bp, 38 predicted proteins | sample SaaInlV_120m_DNA_4_FD_184672 | JGI IMG/M metagenome (GOLD analysis project Ga0209557, IMG submission 184672) | Marine microbial communities from expanding oxygen minimum zones in the Saanich Inlet - Saanich Inlet SI074_LV_10m_DNA (SPAdes) (version 2) | ecosystem: Environmental > Aquatic > Marine... | reverse complement strand
CATTCATAATTCATCGGTTCATTCTTGTCTCAATGTTTTCTTTGATACTACCCATGTCAGAGTAAGAAGCGTTCATACCAGACATTGTACCATCATAGGTGTCAGTATGCATAACCTCATCATAACCAGATCTCTCTAGGATCTTGCCTTTGATCTCTAGTTGCTTTTTCTCTTTCTGGATACGACGCAAGAAAGCGTAGTAAATGATTTGAGTGAAGTAAGCAAACGGGTTCTTTGATTTCTCTGGATCGAAGTTGTCAATGTACTGAAGACAGTTCTCGATACCATCGCAGATCATGTCCTCACGGAACATGTAATTGACAAAGTTTGGTTTGTATGATAAGTGTGTTGCGATCTTAAGGAAGCACTCACCAATATAGTTAGTGACACGCGGTCGAGGTTTGTCTTGTTCTTTTGCTTTAATAACTTTGTCTCGAAACTCCGTAATGGCAGCGAGAAACTCCTTGTTATTGACGTAGTATTCGGTTTGCTTTCTTTTTGCCATTACTGTGTATGCCACGTTTGTTACCGTATTATCATATAACAAGTATACCACTCTGTCAGTGATATGTCAAAGGGGTCTTGACAATCCTCACAAATACCAGTAGAATAACTCTGTAAGGGTTCAAGAGAGGTTGTAGCTTTTAGCTTAACTTAAATACTTTTTCTAAAAACTTTCTAGTTTCAGTCACTGATCCTAGATACCCCATTTGTTTTGAGAACTTTTTATTCTCAACAAGAGAACCAGAATTTAATCTATTAACCATCTTATTATAGAATTCTTCAATCTTGGAATCAGTTTCCGTCATTGTCAAAATGTGATCTCTTTTTAAAACAAAAAGGTCATCGAACGTTGCTGTGATCCACTCTACTAAAGTGAATCCTGCCATGTCCAACGAACCTTTTTTTGTTTTTGCTTTTTCAACTTGAAGAGGATTCTCTAATAAGAGTTTATCTTCATCAGGTAAATAACAAACCCTTGCTACTATTTCCTCTCCAGATACTAATTTTATAGTTGCTAAAAAATCTTCTTCCATATTTAACTTGCTCGTAGGTTTACTTTTATAACCTCATACTTAAAGTTTTCGTCATTGTAAATATTAACTCTTTCATTGAGATGTTTAAGTGTATAATTTTGCCCACCAATGTCATCGGCAATATCGTATAAGGTTGCCATTTCCTTTCCTTCGCCTTTTCTCAATACACGTCCGATAGACTGAAGGTTGCGGATACGTGATTTACTAGGGGATGCAAAAATAATGTTGTGCAATCGTTTGATGTTGATACCTGTAGAGAATGTGCCGTAAGAAGCAATGATTACAGCATTGTTCTCGGTTTCAGTAAGTTGTCGGACTTGTTCTCTGTCTTCTACATCAGTACCACCATGAACAAAAAATACTTTTCGTTCGGGGTCTATGCTGCTATTTATCAATTCGTAAAGTGGTTCCCCATGTTTCTCGATATAGTTAAACAACACAAGAGTGTTTCCTTCAATATCTTTTACTAAATTTTTAATTAAATTATTTCTACCACGATGCTCTACCAAGTAATCAATCTCTTCATGATATGATTCAAAGTGTTGCGGAGCATGTTTACAAAGTAAAATTTTGATCCTAAATTTAGAAAGATAACCAGACTTGATCAGATCATCTGTTTTAGTAACTTGCTCGCAATCACCAAACAATCCTTCCAACACCCACTTGTGAGTCTTGCTCCCGTCTAGGGTTCCAGTAAAACCAAAACGGTACTTGGCGTTGTGGAGTTTAGTCATGATTCCTGTGAGGGACTTCGACTTAAATAGGTGTGCCTCATCACCGATAACACAGTCAATATCATCAAAGTATCTTTTGGGGAACTTGTAGATGGATTGCCAGGTTGAAATAATAATTGGTTTGTCAGAATTTTTATCTTTGCCCGAATATATTTTATGCACATGATCGTCAGCATTCCACCCGTAGTCGTTAAAATCATTAACCATCTGTTCCACCAGGGACGTAGTAGGAACGATGATGAGCGTTTTCTTGTTGGTAGCAGTATAGTATCGGACGAGGGAATAGATCATCAAACTCTTTCCACTGCCCGTAGGAGAAAGTAAGAGCTTTCTATTATTTTTAATTGCTTCGTAAACTGCACGATACTGATAAACCCTTGGTTTGATTTCAGATCGTGTAATTTTATTCATAAATGTTTCAATGCCTGCGTATGAAACAAAGTCATTAGTTTCTTTGACTTCCCCATACCAGTCATTAGTTTCATACTCAACTTTATATTGTCTCTCATCTGCCCATACTTGTAGGTGTTTCATCAACCCACCATAAAGTTCGCCTGTACCAGGAGAGTACAGACGAATAGTTCCATCCCAGTATTTGTATCTGGGGTTCTTCTTTAGAAATTTTGCTTCGGGAACTTCAAAAGAAAAATAGTCCGAGAGCTCATGATGAACATGAGGTTCTGCGGACTGGATGGTAACGTAGACTTCGTTTTTCTTTTTTACTGAAAGGAGGGTCATTACTGTCCATTTACGAATTTTTCCCACTCAATGGCACTCTTGACCTGAAACCCTCTATTGGAAATTTGACGCATGACTTGATCCAACCAGTACAACATCTGATCTAGATACTTGATCTTCGCCTCAAGATTGATGATCTCGTCATCGCTCTCTAGGTAAGTTTTCATTTTCTCGGAAGTCTTAATGCTTGATCCAAATGGTTTAGCGGCATAGACTTTAGCGTCTGCCTCGCCAGAGTAATACTCTCGCTTTTCTCTAACCAATTTGCGGATCTCAAATTCAAGTGAAGCTTTGATCTGTGAGATGTCAGTGTAATGGTTTAAGTATTTATTATGTTGGAAAGGGATCGATAATGCGAGTTGCCCTAGATCTGTGGTATACTGTTTGTTCTTAAATTGAAAGTCAACTGCAGAATCTTCTGCCCATTGCTCTCTTAAGTTGTCAAATTTATTACGAAGAGATTCAAAATTCATAGAAGTTGTGAGTTCTTATTCCTTAAATTAAATTGTTGATATTTAAATGTTACATCTGCTGTGATGTATTCAATGTCGCCTACTGAAGAATCAAATACAATGTTTGATAAATTAATTGGAAACATATTTACATATTCTACCACAAAGTTAGTATTCATACTTGAAGTTGTGACTTCAATAATACCGTTAGAATACTGGGGTTCATCAGGGGTATCTATATCTCTGTCTGCTCTACCGTTCTGACGAATCCATTTGTAGATAGAATGGTAGTTTACTAAATCTTCATCAATAATAAATCTTACATTCAAATCTCCAAACGTTACACCACCACCAGGAACAATGGGTACGTTTCTAAATCTAGTGGGAACATCCGTGAATGGCATTTGGATGTCTGGAATATTTGCAGTTTGACAGAAAAAATCTACCCCCTCAAAGTTTTCAAGTTTTAACTTGAAACCAATAGGAGATAGAAAATTTCTATTTTTAGGTTGCTCTTTATACCAATCAGCAGCCATGTCAACTTCCCAAGCTGATACTATTTATCCTCGTTATACCAGAAGTCTTCCCAGTCTTTTTGTGAATCAGTTACGTCTTCTATTGTGTTATTATTCATTGTGCGTATTCATTAATAATATCTAATATCTTATCTAGAGAATCATGAGCTCCGTCATACCATTGACCTGTCATCAATCGATCAGTTTCTTTATTATATAATTCAGTTTTTAATTTGTATACTTTGGCAAGCATATCTGTTTTATGTAAACTACCACGAGGCATAACGATACGGAATAACTAGTACTATTTAAGCACAAAAAAAGGGACGCCGCAGCGTCCCTGTGTTGATATCGTGACCTATATCACATGAGGTTCGCAACGCGAACACGTCTGTAGTACTGGTTACGTGCGGAGGTAAGTGCCTCTGCATCAGGAGTTCCGTTTGCCTGGGTGACGAATGGGTTAGCGACCATGCCGTAGCGGGTCTTGAATCCAATCTTGGGCTGGAAGGTTCCTGGATCGATGCTACGGAGCATCTGGAGGGGAACGTAGGGGCAGTAGAATAGTCCTGCGTCATAAGGGGAAGAACCCTTATAACCAACTACGTAGTAGTGGGTGTTGGAAACGTTAGCAGAGTAAGGATCAACATAGACCTTAATGCGACCGTTCATGGTGCCGACTAGAAGGTTACCAGTGTCATCAACTTCACCGATGGAAGGACCACCAGCGCCAGTTAGACCTGAAGAATAGTCAAGGGTGCCACTCATTGCTAGAGCACTTGCAACGTCTGCAGAACAGATCATGAAGTTGCCCTTTCCTCTACGAGTCTCTTGTGCGATTGCGTTGGCATCGCGCTCGATTTGGAACATGAGTCCTTTGAACTTCTCAACCGACCAACGACCGTTGCTGTCAACGTCGAGGTCAAATACGCCCTGGTTAGCAACGTTGTTTTGAGCGCCGCTCTTTGCAACGGTGTAGACGGTACGAACGACTTCACGGTTGATTTCAGCAAGGACTTCGCTAGACAAGATGTTAGCGAGCTCTTGCTCTGCATCTAGACCATGGATCGCCTTGAGGTCTTGTGCCAGTTCCAAGGTGTATTCTGCCTTGAGTGCTCTGGTCTTCGCGGTAACAGCAGTCTTCTCGATGCTGAAGCTCATTTCGTTGAATAGGGTTGCACCCGATCCAAGAACTTCTGCATCTTCGCGTGCAATGTTGCCTGCAGCACGCTCGTAGTTACCAGCGGTGATACCACCACCAGTAGCATCGTTAAGGAGACCTGGGTTAGCATCAGTCGTGCCGCCGTCGCCAAGAGGAGATACGGGATCGTTGTATGCAGCAGGACCCTGGGTGTTACCAGAGAAGTTGGTGTCAGGCTCGTTGTAGAACGCTTCTGAACCAGCGCGTAGTGCAGCGCCATTTTCTTGGTAATGAGCCTTCATTGCGAAGATAAGTCCAGTAGGACCGCTCATGGGTTGAACGCCACAGATGTCGTATGCAACCAAGTTAGGCATTGCACGACGGATAAGGGAGATCATTACAGGATCGAAACCTGCAAGTCCACCAGTTTGCGTGGTAAGTCCACTACCAGATAGTGCGTTACCACCGATAGCACCAACACCGTTGGATGCTTCGTTGATCATGCCACGCTCTTCGCGCATGGTCCTTTCGGTGTTTTCTAACAGAACAGCGGTTACAGCCTTTCTATAATTGTCTTTGATGGAGCCAGCGCCCTCATGACCTAGAACAGGTGACCACTTTTCGGTTAGAGCTTGTGAATTAAACATTTGTTTGCTCTTGTTTGAAAAATTGGATAGTTATATTAGTTAGACCAGCGATTGAGAGCATTGAGGTATTGTGCCATTGCTGGTGTTACCTCTTCGCCTGCTCCTTCGACTGGAGTTTCATCAGCAACTTCACTTTGAGTTACAGTTGCTTCCTTGAAATATGCCTCTTTGATGGTTTTTACCTTCGCGGAGAATGATTCTTCGGAAACAAACTCTAGACCTTCAGCAAGTGCTGCGAGTTTGTCTTTTTGAGTATCTGCAAGTCCTTCTGAAACAATGTTCAGAACATTTGTTTTTGCAGTCTCATTGAGACGGGATTGTAATTTCACGTTTGCTTTGACCTGTTCGTCAAGGCGTGTTTCCATTTCACGAATTGATTCAGCCATACCTTCAACCACATCGACTTTCTCGTCGGGGATTGCGATATAGTGCTCTTCAAAGAGACCTTTGAGACCTGCAATGAAGTCTTCAGTGATCTCATTTTTGATTCCACGGTCGATGGCTACTTGGTTTTCTTCCACCCATTGACCAATGGCGTAGTTCACAGTGCCGTTGACTTCTTCAGCCATTTCGGTTTTTGCTTCTTCGATCTGTTTGTCGAGTTCAGTAGCAAAGTGTTCTACAAGTCTGTCATACTCTTCCGAAAGTTTTGCTTTAACAGCAGCCTCGAAAATAGTTTTTGCTTTTTCGGTAAACTCTTCGGTGAGTTCTGTGCCCTCTAATAGAGCGTTTACGTCGTCAGACATGTCAAGATCTTCAAAGGAAGGCTTGATAGGATAGGTGACATTGCCACCCATTTTGGTTCCGTATGCGACTTCGGCACCAACTGACGGAGCAGCATCTTTACCAGGCTTGCCTGATGTAGAAGTTACGCTACCGTCTTGAGAGACGGGTGCTGCTGCTTTAGCACCAGGATTTTCTTCGCCATCATCATCTGCGGGATGAAGAGGACCAGAAGCAGTACCGCCGAGATCGGCAGGTGCTGATTGACCTGGAGCAACTGTAGGTGGAACTGAAGGCGCTGGGTCCTTACCACCAGCAGCCGAAGCAGTTTGAGCATCTGAAACCGCACTTGGTTCCTTGCCTGGAGCAGGGATTACACTAGCAGAGACGGTGGGCATAGGATCGCCAGTCTCTAGAATAATGTTCTGCTCGCTTACAAGCTCCTCAAACTTTTCGTTTAACATGTCTGACATTTGAGATTTTCCTCGTAACTTCTATAGGGGATTATTCTAAATTTATTTATTAAATTCAAAGATTTGAAAGGAAGTCCTCAAAAACTTTGAGGGTTCTTTCTTCCAGACTATGGCGAGTTGCCTCACTCATGTACTTCTGGTATTTAGTAGCTTTTGCTTCTTTAAGGATTCCGTTATCCCAAATCCACTCTTTGCCTTCCATAATACCGTTAACAAAAGCATCAGGTGCGGAAGGATCTGCTACAATATCAGCAGCGGTGGTAAGCATAAAATCATCACGAACCATATTACAATCTTCACGTTTATCAATGCTTCCCATACCACGAGAGGAAACACCTAGTTGCACACCTTCTCCAAGTAGAGACTTGGCGATCTTTCCCATGGGGGTGTCAAGGATTTGTGCCTTGCCCATGAAGTTATTTCCTTCGGCGCGGAGTTCTACAATTCTGTGAGATACTCTGTCAAGATTAATAGTGGGACCATCAGGGTGACCGAGTTCACCTAACGCACGTTTGGTTTTTACATATTCCTCATTGTATCTCTGAACCTCACGGTCAAGAACTTCAAAGGGATATCTACGACCATTACGGTTTGTCAATTCAGACTGAAGAAAAACTCCTTCGATGTAAAGAAGTTTCTTTCCGTCTCTTTCTTCGGTGAGGACTTTAACGTCTTCAATCTGTTCCGTTATCAGTTTCATCGGTTTCGGTTTCTGTTGGTTCATCAAAAAATGTTTTCGCTACAATCTGTTTGTAGTCTGTCATAGCATCAGATGCTTTTGCATACAAAAGATCTTGAATTGCGTCAATAGCAGAAGAACGATCATCATTAGAAATTTTTCCAATGATTTCAATTTCTCCTTGATATGGATTTACTTCAGATGTCATTATTTAATATTCAATATACGATTATTTATTAGATCCTGATTGTTGAGACGCGGAACCCATTTTTTTAAGTTCTCTTTCTAAATTTGCATCAGCAGAATCTGATTCTCTTTCTGCAGAATCTTGTGCTTGAATTTCTCCAATTTCTGGAGAAAAAGCAGAGTTCTGTTGTGACATTTGTTCCATAGAATTAACGTCTTTTGGATCCATTATTAGACCCTGCTCAATTTCTTTGTTTATTTGCTTATCAAGTTCCTTGTAATCAGCTTCTTTTTGACCAAGAACATGACGGCGAACATATTCAATAGAGAAATACTTACCTACAAATGGATCCATTTGAGTAACGATATTAACTCTTTGAGTCATCATTTCAATTTCTTTTAATTCATTGAAGTGATTATCAAATAAGAAATCATATTGAATGTGCTCCTTCATATCTTCCCAATCTTCAGGAGTGATTACTCCTTTAAGAATGAGTTGAGTCTTGAGCATGTCATGGAACAATTCTCCAAATCTCTTACGGAGACGACCAATGAACTTCGTGAACTTAAGTTCGTCACGGAGGACTTCAGTGGTTTTACCAAGATTGAATCCTTTATTGTCGTCTGTGAGACGGGAAGGAGGAAGATTGAGAGAGTTATAAAGTTTCTTTTTAAAGTACTCAACGTCCTTAAGTTCTCCAAGGTTCTGTCCTCCAGGCAGCGTAGTAATTTCAGTACCACGTCCACCCTCTCTACGAGGCAACCAGAAATCCTCAAGCATACTCATATGCTTTTTGTCATCACGCATCTCGCCAGTACTAGAATCGTAAACTAGTTTGTTACGATAACGTGCCATCACGTCACGAAGATATTGTTCCGCTTTTACTTTGGGTAGATTGCCCACATCAATGTAGAAAATTCTACGCTCTGGAGCACGAGACAATCTGTAGATAACAAGACTATCCTCAATCATTCTTAATTGATTGAGTGACTTAATTGCTTTATGTAAGAAACTCAACGTCATTCTTTTGTTGAGATCTTGTAATCCAGATGGACAATATGCAATAGAATCTACTGCCATCTTTACACCTTGGGACAATGACATGTCTCCAATCGGTCCCATTGTGCCACCTTTATAAAAACCTTTTGGGTTATATAAAAAGTAATCAACAAATGTTCCATATTCATACTCAAGCGCAGTCCCTTTAATTGCCTGACGCGCTAGAGAATCTTTTGGAGTATTGTCTATTTTTTGACGGATCTTCTTGATCTTCATTGGATCAATATAACGAAGTTCCGTAATTCCTTTCTTGGGGTTATCTAAATCGATAACTTTGTGATAAAATAACTTCCCATCAATATACCAACTACGAATAATTTCGTGTGCTCTATGATCAAAATTTAAAAGTCTTTTGAGATATTCAAACTCATCTCTAATTTTTTTCTTTACTCCAGAACCAACTTCTAAATTTGTTAAATCAATTTCAACGGGGGTATCATGTGCATCACTTACAACAAATTCATTTACAACTTCATCAATAGCACTATCCACTTCTGGATGTAATGCCATGTCACGATAACGACGGAGTAATTCAAACTCATTGCGAGCTTGATTATCCGTGTCCACATATGTTCCATAATATCCGCCAGCGGCAACCGCTATCGGATCATCAGCAGAAGGAGGGACAGGAGATTGACCTCGCTGCCCCTCTTTTCTGTTAATTTGGAAGCCAAATAACTGACTCATGATTTAAAAATATAGTTGAGCGTTCAACTATTTATCACTTATTTACAGCGAGGTTTCCGCCCTCAACTTTCCAGTACTGTAACTGGAACTCAACAGTGAAATCTTCAATCTGATCATTCGCATCATACGAAAGATCGATTTGAGAAACACTAGTTGGGAAAGCACCATAAATGGTGTACTCTCTGATGATGCTGCTAGTCTCATCTCTTTCTAACTGTTTGACCTTAAGGTCAGCGGTATAACCAGCTGACTGATTGGGAACAAAGAGTTCAGAAAAGTTTCCTTCATGAGCATTAATTGCTTCTAACCAACGCTCCATATAACCACGGACTTTGAAGTCTCTATCGTTAATGAAAGTTACAGTCCAAGTATCGAAGGTACGGTCGCCTGCAATCTTGACAGTTCTTCCACGGAAAGGAACATCAATAACACCGATGCTGGATGCTGGAAGTGCAGCAGACTTGCAAAGCATGTCTACTAGTTCTTTATCTTCGCCAGTTGGGGAATCTGGGTGACCAGCAGGAAAGTTAATGTCAACCAAGAATAGATTTGGTTTTACACCCTGCTGAATCTTACCGAGAAACTGACTTACACTACTTGTGATCGCCATTTGAATTTACTCCTGTTTATTTTTGCGTTACGTTTAAATTATCGACCAACTACTTCACTGAAGGAAACTCCAGTCTTCGTTGCAGTAAAGGTAACTGTTACGTAGTTAATGGAGCGTGTTGGTTTAATATAGATTTCAGCAACAAACTCATTTCTGTCGATAACCCCTGGGGTATTATTAGAGTCATCGCAAACTACGAGGTAGTCGGTAACACCTCTTCTTGCCTGAACTTCGTTCATGTAAGAATTGACTGCACTTGAGAACAGAGCACGAGTTGTCGTGTCGTTAAGTTCAAATAGAACTCCTTTTGCCAGAGTCTCAACTCTCTTCTCAATGTTGAGGAAGAGGCGACGGACGTTAATTCTGTCAAAAGCAGAAGGTGAAGATAGAGCAGTCTTATCACCGAATAGAACCGTTCCTGTTCCAGGAAGAGTAATAATTGGGTTGATTCTAACTTGATAAAGTTCGTCTCTATCTGCCTTGGTTGGGTTATATGCAAGTTTGATTGCATTTCTGATTGCACCTCTGTTTAGACCTGCTGGTGAGAACCAGTCGTCTAGAGCTGCAGAAGTTGCAACGCAAAGACCTGCAACATCAGCGTTGCAAGGTAACCAACGATACTTATCGTTGAAACGATCATAGAAATACTTATAACCACTGTCCAATACAGCGTAAGATGTAGACGCTAGTTGATTGAAGAAGTTAATCGTATTTACTTTCTGCTGTCCAGTTGTTAATGCAGTAGAAGTTCCAACTTGGTTGCCTTTGTGTGGTGATACAAATGCTACACAATCTTTTCTTCCTGCTGCAATAGCGATAACTTTCTGTGCTTTTGAAATACTATCAGTTTCGGTTCCCATTGATCCGCCCATGAGGACGAAGTTTACAGAACTAGTTTCAGTGTCACCAAATAGATCGTATCCAGCACCAACTTCACCAGAGGTGTAAGCATAATCGTCAACACCACCAGAAAGATCTACTTCTAGTGACATAGCGAGAAGATGCTTATCTCCACTGGATAGAGCGGATACTGCTTGATTCCATGCAACACCAGATCCAGTAGATGCTGGTTCTTGAGTTACAGTTGGAGCAGCACCATGGAAGATGTAAGACGACTCTCCGTTAATTACTTCTTTGAAGTAAATTGAACCACCTTCATCACTCTTTGCATCAGACAATTTGGAGAGATAAGTAAGTCTCTCGACAATTGTATTTGCAGCACCAGAGACATCTCCAGTGGTATCGATTACTGCAATGTGTACTTCGTCATAAGAAACTCCTCTAGATGCAGCGAATGCAGAAGTTCCAGGACGTGGAGCAATAGCACCAAGGGTTAAACCAGTGCTTCCAATAGTCGTGGATGTGTACCAATCAGCAACTGAAGAAACTGCTAGATCAGTAGCACCATCTTCAAATTCATCAGCAGTTGTGATTAGTCTGGCTGGGTCATCAAGGATAACCGTTAATTCAGCACCGCTAATAGCGACTAGTTCTGCGTTAGCAGTACCACCACCCGATAAGTTAAATACAACTGCATCACCAGCACTAGGTGCAGTAGTAGGTGCAGAAGCGAGGGTGATCACTTGATCAGCACCCCTATCTACAATGACGACCTTAAGTGAATTGCCGTGAGCTCCTGCAGATCTTGCTGCTAGAACTTTAGCGGATCCTACTCCAGATTCCCATGCAGTTTCATTGGCAATAAGTACGCCGCCACCATTAGCAGCATTTAGTACACCAGTTTCTGCACGAACTACAGCGAGTTTTCCGCCATAGTTTAAAAATTCTGAAGCAACCAACCAATCTTGTGCATTGGCATCAACTGGACGACCAAAATTTGCGATGAGCTCACGCTCTGATGCAATGGTGGTAATCTCCCCAATTGGACCTTTCGTAAAGGTGGAGGCAAAAGCAGCGGTTATTTCTTGTGCGCCGACAACGACGGCATTAGAAAGTTCGCGTTCCTTAAGGACTACACCAGGCGAGACTTGACTTGCCATGTTTTTCTCCTCTAGATATTTCCGAATTATCTAAATCTATTTAGATTTTCGTACTCTTCAAGGGTGGTGAACAATACATGAACTACCAATCTGGATATCCCCAATCTTGAAATGGATCTCTCTTTTTTCTAGATTCCATAACCCTTTTGACAGTACACTCTTTGCATTCGTATGCGTATGCTGATGGATGTCCTCTTTTAGTTTTTCTAGTTAGATAAAATTCTGATATTAAGTCTTTTCTTTCTCCACATGTTCTACATACTCTTTCCTTAAACAGTATATGTTCTAATGAAAATTGATCTCCTATGTCCATCAGTAGTTCCACATATATCCAACTTCTTCTTGCTTATCCCCATACGCCCATAGATCACCATCTGCATCCATAAAAGTGTCATCACCCATGCCGTCATCAACAAAACCAAATGGAGCCATGTCCTGTTCTATTTGATTACGTTGTTCGTCATAAATTCTTCTTCGGATATCCTGATCTGTCATCTCCTTGAAATACTCTTGCATGACTAACCATGCGAAGAGAACCATACACATTACAAGGTCATCATGGTATCCTTCATCTGCTTCCCATGCTTGCTTCTTCTGCACAAATGTAGTTAGTTCTTGGAAGATCTGAAAGTCATTGAATATTAATTTGTCTTCTTCAATAATAGCTTTGAGATTAGAGCAACCGATCTTCTTGACCGTTACACTCATCTTGACACCTAGTTGTGTTTTAGATCCCGAGAATCCTTGACCCACGACTTGACCTGCTCTACCACGCATCGCACACATAAGGACGTTAGGATATTCAAGATCATAATTGAGAGTAGCAGCAATAGAATCGCCAATGTCATTTACTTCTACCAGAACGTATGGGTTATTATATTCTTTACAAACTTGAAAAATTACCGAGGGAAACAGTACAGGCTTAATCTCATTATTTCTGTACTTTGCAACGATCTTATACGGCATCGTGGTGATATCAAACACGACGAAAGCACTATAGTCGCCACCAATTCCTCTGGCAACATCAACAGTAATAATATATTCGTGATCCTTTTCGACTCTCTCATAGATATCAAGTCCAGCATTAGATTTAATCGGATCAGCGAATGGTATAGTTTGTAGTTTTGATGGACTGATTAAAGTATCAGCAGATCCAAGAAAGTCGCACTCAAACTCCTGTGCAAACTGTCTTGGTGATGTGTTCTTAATTGTTTCTTCTTTCCACTTGGTATCCCTTCCAGGGACCTGTGACCAGTGTACTTCGTTTGTGATATAATCATTCTTCCCACGTCTAGCATCCTCCCACATCTTGTAGAAGTGATTCATGCCGTTAGGCGTAGAAATGATAATTACTTTTGTTGATTTACCAGACGTAATAGTAGGATAAACAGAGGCAAAGAATTGCTCCGCAACATGATTTGGAACGAAGGCAAACTCATCGAGGAAGAGGATATTGAACGACATGCCTCGGACAGCACTTGCAGATGTAGAAGCAGCCAGAATCTTTGATCCATTTTCAAGTTCAACATTACCTTTGTTCCATACAAGGATACCATGCTGCATCCACTTGGGCAAATTTTCGTATGCTAATTGTAACCTACCCAGTAGCTCCCTTGCGGTAGATGCCTTGTTAGCCAGAATACCAATGTTAACACTGTCATAGAAGATAGCATAATAAAGCAGGTAAGCAACAACAGTGGTCGATTTGCCAGTCTGTCTAGGAAGTTTTGCAATGTTAAACCTATTATTATGGAAGTCTTTTAGAATTTCTTTTTGAAAATCATACATGCTAAAAGGCACCAAACCTTCATCTAGCGAGATGATTTTAATATAATTCATTGCAAAATAGATGGGATCATTCTTACACCTGATCCATTCATCAATCTGTTTTTTTGTAAAACTAATTGGGGTTCCCGCCTTTTTAAGGTTGGGATTCCCCAAATATACATCATTAGTTGGCACAACAAAACTAGTTCACTGCTAGTATTTAGAGATCGCCAAACTTATCGTTTAGTTCATTCAAGGAATCTTTTTTTTCTTTAATCATGCCATCAATGTAACCAGCTCTATATTCCCAAGTAGTTCCACCATCTTTTCCTTTTGATGGATTGATGCACTGATCGTTTCCGTAGTTATTACAAACAAGACCAGCAAGGTCTAATTCACTCTTGTCATATGATGCGGCAGTGCCTCTAAAGACATGCTTGCCGTTAATCCAAGTAGCACCACATTTAGGACATTCTTTTCTCTCAAGTTTGAGATCCGACAGTTCCTTATCGTTGGTCATTTTTTAATTCCTTTATGAGTTTATTGTAATCGGGTAGGTCCTTTATTAGTTGTTGTTCTAATTTACGTTTCATCATAAACATTCTAAATTTAACCCACTGATATCTAATTACGAGATCAGCATAAGCGAATAAACGAATAGTTTCTTCCATGCCAGCATACGCTACCATGAGGACAATGAGAGTGACGATTACATATATGCCTAGCATGTGTGTTACATCCAGCTACAAATGTAATTATAGCGTATGTGGTAAAAAATAATGTAAAGATTAGTTACGATTTATTTATCTGTGTCAAGTTCGCTAAATGAATAGTCCGCAATCATTGCAAATAGACGGTTTTTAAAACTTTTCAGATACTCTTGTTCTTCTGCTGGTCTTCTGGGAGAACCAGGCCATGTTTCGATTGCATAACAAACATGACTGTAAAGTATCCTTATTTCTTCAATACGAATAAACATCGTAAAATCATATTCTTCTTCTGATGGGTCAGGTAAGTGTTCCATGTTGCCTGCGAATTTCTCGTAGTACTTCTAGGTTCATATCCTTTGTACCGCCATCATATGCGTGAGCATAACCTTCAGTGATCATCTGCTCGTTCAATGATACTTCCTCATCTCCAATATATAACCAACCAAGAAGGCGACCGTACTTACCCATACCGCCAACCAATTCAGTTCTGACAGAGAGTTCATCGTCACCAGCAATTGCTCCTTCTAGTTTTTCCTTCATCCAGTTGGTAGCATCTAGTCCCAGTGCTTTCTCCTCTAAATTTTTCGTCCTTTTCTCTGGCGTATCAACTCCTGCAACTCTAACTCTTTCTTTCTTGTATAGATCAAAACCGAGGTCGATAGTAACATCGATAGTATCACCATCAAGGACACGGTTGATCTCCGTCACTCGGAAGTTGTAGCAGCTCTTTCTGCTCGGTGGTGTCATTGCTCCCATTTTCTAACTCTGCAAATGCTTGTCGTAGTATGTATACGACTACAAACAGTGCTCCTGCAACAGCAAGTATTACACATATGATTACCGACCACACAGGATCGTTGGCATTATCTAACGGACGTAATAATAAATTCATGGGTTCCTGGGATCTATTCCTAAATTTTCAAGGTACTCTATCCACCAATCTTGATCTTTGATATATCTCCAATTGGGGACTTCTTGTCCACGTTCTAGAACGTAGTATTCATAGAGAGCATCATCTATAGTCTGTGCGATCTCCATATTCCTCTTCCTCTTCATCAACGTCTGCATATGCATTGTCCACGAAGGGTCCTCGTTTTCGTAGAGGTTCTTTTCTGACATAATCGGTTTCCGAGTTTACAGCAGATACCCAAACAGCAAGTTTCATTACTATAAAAATTAAAACCAGTGGTGTGAAGCAACCGATTAAAATTACTGGATTCATTTATGTTTCCTCGTAAAAGGTTCCCAGTGTTCCCACCCATATTTATGAACTGCCCACATACCAAGAATGGGGACGAAGACTAGGCACCATGCCAATAGTCCACATCCCCATGGGTTGTTTAATACCGTTCCACAAAATCTAGCAAATTGTAACATCATCATTCAAAAATAGATAGGATGAATAAAAATAATCCAAAGAGGCAAACTACACCTGTTAAAAAGAATGGAAAGTATTCAACTGTTGTATGCATTTTCTATTCCAAATTTAATAAACATTACAATAAAAGAAAATAAAATTAAAGCAGAAAAAGTTGAGTGATTCATGGGTATAGATTAGGCCATGGATCTGAATTGTGAAGGCAGGATCTTGGATGTTTCCAATCTTTAAGATCAATCATTTGTTGAATATCCATTTTTAATTTTAGAACTTCTAATTTTAGATTAAGGTTTTCACGTTCTAAATGTTTAACTTTCTTCTTTAGGTTCATTTCTTTTTTTCCAAAGTTCTAAAAAATAACGATCAACTTGATATAGATCTCCTTTAGGAGGACCTTCATCAATATTTTTAGACCAATCATCACAAAGTTTTCTCATCTCAATTGATATGTTGCCTGGGGTAAACATTCTACCAAATGATGACATGGCAAACGCATATCTCATTCTAATGCGCTGTTCCATTTCCTGTATAGGCGTCAGTTTCGTAATAGTTATTCTCACCTTTTCTGTGCCCGTAATATATGGTGGCACATATAAAGGGTAGTGATCCGAAAAGTAGGACATGTGCTAGGGTCATATTCCTGGTAGGGGTTGTGGAAATATATTAGCAAGTCCTGTGGGAGCTGCAAGTTTTGCTTCGATAACACGACAAAGGCGTTCGACTTGCTTCTTGTCAGAACCACATGGTGCATTATGTAGACATTTCAGCATCAAAAGATCATCACTGATAGGAGGTTTAATTGTAAACCCCCACTTATCTACCTTTTCGTCAGTTGGTGCTTCTACATTAATAGTCATATGTTTTACCAGTTTCTACGAATCCAACCATAATCTTGAGGATACATTACATAATCATTTTTATTGCTAGAAACTTTAAATCCAGGTGCAATAGCATCGAAGATTGTGCGGCATGTATCAACTGCATACTTTCTTCCAGTAACTACAAGACCATATCCATGTTCTAAACCAGAAACACCACCAACAACACCAGCATCAATATATTGTACACCTAGTTTTTGTAAGTATTCTGACCACAATGTATTATCTTTGACATCACAATTAGAATAGTTGATAATAATATCACCTTCAGTACAAAATTTTAGTAACTCATCTATCACTCCACTGATTGATTCCTTGGGAGTAGCAATTTGAAAGACTCCAGGAGTTTTACCTGTAGTTTTATTTTGATGAATTACGTAAACAAGATTTTCAATTGAAGTGGTACATCCACTGACGTGACCATTTTCAAATTGTTCTTCTGCTTTATTATAATTGTTTCTGTATCCATGCACTTCATGACCTGATGAAATCAGACGACGGGATATTCCCTCACCCAATTTACCAAGTCCAATCATTCCAACTTTCATATTTTTTAATTTACGTGTACAACGCCAGTCATGCCTGCGCCCTGGTGAGGACCACAGAAGAAGTTATAGTCTCCTGCGTCAGCAAATACAACGTCTTGTGATTCTCCTGGAGCAAACAGCAATGCTTCTCTAGACAGGTCAGGACGTGCTTCAACAATAATATTGTGAGGAGGTAGTGATTCATTGATGAAGTGAACTGTGTCTCCTGCAGAGATTGTGATCTCATTTGGTGAGAATGCTAGGTTGCCATTATGACCCATTGATACATCTACTGCCCACACTGGAGCAGCAAAAAATAACGCAACCAGAAACGTGATTAAAGCTTTCATTTTGATACAGAATATTGTTCTTTGTAAGTATTGAGTTTTTGAATTAAATCGTTATATTCATCCCACATGTATTCAGAACCTGTCTTCTCTTGATAGAGACGGCAAGCTGTAATTAGGCGTGTGATGTCGCAGTCGTTTAAACGCATTGTCATATCAGAACTCATAATATAATTATAGATTGTGTGAGTAAAATTGCTCTATTTTAACATACTTTTAACAAGTATGTCAGCAATTCCACGCACGGAGTGATTTGTTGATTCTACTATCGGGATCGCTGGCAGTTTTCTTTGAGGTCAACTTTTTTTTCATGCCCTTCATTCGAGCGCAGAACGATGCCCTACGGGAATTTCCAACCTTTTTGCTTGGTGATTTAAGGTCGCTTCCAGGATTTTCTTTTTCATAAGACTTTCGTCCTTTTTCATTAAGACCTCCAGACTTTGATTTGCCAGCCTTCTTTGTCCAGGCTGCACCTTCTTCTAGTTCCGTTTCCTCTCGTTTAACGGATTTGATTGGGACTGCGAAACGATCCCAAGCCTTTTCTCCGTATGAACATTCTTCTCGCGTCTCTGGTTTCTGGCAGAGTTTACAATAACGCTGTTCTTCTTTCTGTTTTTCTTTCTGCTCTGCTAAAACATGAGAGGCAAGATCTTTAATTTCTCCGTATGTTCTCATGATAAACGAAAGGGTGTACCAAACTATTTAGCGTTTGCCACCACTCATATCTTTAAGCATCTTTTGAAGCTCTGCTGTAGATCCTACAAACATAGCATTGTTGGTAACCTTGGATGGACCTTTCTTTTCTTCGTCGAGATCTTTCATCTTCTTGTGAAGATCTTGGAGTTTCTCTGTCATGTCTGCAACGTGCTTCATTGCCGCTACAGCGACTTCATACGCTCTTGGGTGCCCTGACTCCTGTGCGACCTCTAAAGCGCCTCTGACTGCCTCCTGACCGTGATCTATGAGACTGTAGAGTTCTCCTCTGGTATATCTGTAATCTTTTTCGCGATCTTCCTCATCAACCTTTGGTGGTTGTGGTTTTGATGGTTTAGATTCCTCAACAGGTTCAGCACTAATATTGAGGATTTCTTCCATGTTATCTTCTAAACTCATAGCAATCAATAGTAAGTGATACCTTCATTAAATCCAAAATCATCATCTGATGTTAGTAGTGCATCATCTGCAGCAGTAATAGATCCATCAGTATTAAGATCTTCTTTTGCTTTTGGACTATACGTTCTTTCTATTGCTCTACGATTAACAGAGGGATCTCCAAGAGTTTCGTAGATAATAGATTTCTTAATAATACCAGACTGACTGTAAGGACCATAGAAATATGTCTTCGCAGTAAAGTTCATAGTGTAAACTATGTATCTCCTATTCGTAAAACTATCATCCCATTCATCCTCATAACTAATGTTATTGAGAACAATAGCAACATCTTTTTTCTCATCCATTTCTGGAATCATATTAAGAGTTATCGAGAAAGATGGTTGAAAATATGGTAGAATTTGTTCTACAATTTGGAGTGCATCATCTTGAGATTTAGCAATAGCTCCTAATTCAAAACTCATATTATAAGGAACAGGAACATATTGAGATTTGACTTCATTGCCATTATCATCAATGATTGTTTTGTATTTTTGAATTGGCGATGTTTTACGAGAAGGATCATAATCAATGCCAACCATCTCGAAATAGAGACGTGGCAAGGTAATCGCTACTTGTCTGTTTTGATCTGCATTCTGTTCTATGCGAACAAGAAATTTATTTTTTGGACCATATGCCAAAGGAACTTTTTCTTCCTCAAGCACATTTCCATTACTCGGATCAAGTTTTCTCAACGTGATATTGTTGAAAAGTGTACCAAAAGCAATAATATTTTTACGAGTAATTTCGTTGTAAAAATGTGGTCCTAACATTAGATGCTATCCGTATAGTTACCAAACTCACCAAATGGATTTCCTTCAGTCCAATCAATAATGGTGTCTGCGGAATCTTCGATCTCTCTATTTTGATCGTAGGAGCTATTGGTATTATTTAGAGTGTCAAATGTCTCGGGACTCCACTTGGCACCTGAAGTTATACCAGTAATGGTTTCGGCAGTAGTAAATGTTCCTGTTCTGTTAATAACTTGAAGTTCTCTAGTTGAACTATCCCAAGACTTAACTTCTGCTCTATTATCTTTAGGTGAATATCCAATAGTGACAGAAGGTGCTGTTACATATCCTTGACCAGCATCAGTTACAAGAATACCAGTTATTAATCCTGAAGAAGAAACAACTGCTGTTCCTATTGCAGTTGTTCCACCTGAAGCAGGAGCAGAGAAAGTTATTGTGGGTGGCAGTGCAGAATTATAATGGAGACCGCTATCGATAATAGTAGTTCCATCTACAGAACCATTTCCATCAATGCTTGCAGTTGCTTTTGCTAGGAACTCATCACCAACAACTTCCTCGCCCACGGTAAAGTCACCAGTGCCACCAGGATCCATAAAGAGTTTGATAGCACTAGAGAATTGTGTTTCTATGACATCAATTTCATCAACTCCAGTTTCAATATCCTCGTTGCCGACAGCATAAATTTCAGCAGTCATTGTGTAGAATTGAATCTTACCAAACTGATAGAATGGTTGTTCTCTTTCTACAAATTTAATTTCATACAAATCTTTTGTTAATGGGAAATATAAAAGATCTCCCTCATTGGGTCTATGAGAAACAGTTAAATTGTACCCAGCAGAAGCCTCATCCCAACGACGAGTTGATACTCTAAACTTTACTTCGTCTGTGATACGTAAACCAAATTTGCTAATAAATTCTGAATTTTCTCCAAAACCTTCTACGTTTTGAAGAAGCATTTCTATCTGAAATTGGGATTCATACTTTGAATAGATGATGTCATCTAGAGTATAATCTTGCAAGATAGTTCTTGGTAAGTAGTAAATGTCAGATCCAAATAACTTGATCTGCTCATCCACTAGGTCTTGATACAGACCTTGCTCGCCTGAATCACCTTGGTAATACGTTGGAAAATAGGGACTAGTAGGCATCTTATCCGATTAAATCCATTGGTGGGATTGCATACTTGCTCAATACTTCGCTTTCAATCTTTTCGATTTCTGCGAGTGCATCTGTATAAATCTCTCTGCCATTAAGGGTGATACCACCAGGCAGTTGTACATTAGTATACTTAATGAGGTTCTGACCCCATTGTTTTTTCATTAGAGCAGTAGCATATTTTTTGACGAACAAATCATTGTTCATCTCTGTTGCATCTGTTGGATCAATGAGTCTATGTGCTTCAACCAACAGATTCTGACCTTCTTGTAAAAAGTCTTTGTTGATGTCTAGGTAAAGACGGTCACGTCTTTGTGTGTATCTAAACTGTTGAAAAGATCCATTGTTGAGAATCATATCCAAAGTTTCTAGATGTTGCTTGGTCATAAAGTAGTTAAGAATATCAAGAGATCCAAACGCATAAAGGTCGTTTAAGAAAATTTGATATTCAACTCCAAAAAGATTTGAACGAATTGAGTTACCAACCATTCCAAATACTTTACTGATTCCTACAACATGATCTGGAATGGGAATATAATTTGTGGATTCTTTCCACTCGGTTGTTCCAACGGTCTTTGTAGTAGTTTCGGAAAGTCTTGTTTTATCTGCAGCAGTAATCTCATGAACTAGATAGCATCTCTCCATGCCGTTGTAGCAATTCTCTTGGAAGAACTGATACGTGTCATCAATAACATTATTTACTTGCTCATCATCGATGTTGACTTGCAATACAGGCTCACCAAGTTGCCTCTTACAATATGTGATAAGATCAGCTCTTGAATTTGGAGACGCCATTACACACAAAAAATCCCTTCTTACCTATTTAGTAAGAAGGGAGATTGGATTATTCAGTAAGTGTTTCTTCTGAAATTTCTTCTCCTTCAGGGGGAGATCCTTCGGGAGGAGTTTCTTTTCCTTCTAGAAGGTTGAGAGTCTCTAGACCACCTTCTAGTTTTGTTCTGTATTCTTTTGCCTTCGTTAGGTTTGCTTCCAATTCAGAAATTTGACCAGCAGTAGTCTTCAGTTGGTCTTCAAAATTTTTACGAAGTTCATCAGTGTTCATTGCCATGGTTACTAAAAAATGGTAAACTATATAGTATGGGTTATTTATAATGTCGCAGATGAAGGTCATTGACACCAGTAAGTTCGTAGTATCCGAACAATCAGATTATAACATAATTAACTACAATTATACACCGATTGTAGAGATTGACAACTTTATCGAAAATTTTTCAGAATTTAGAGATTTTGTTCTTTCTATTCCCGTAGAAAAAAATGTTTCTGCTGGATTTGAAGTTAATCACGAACATGGATTTGCTCCTGGTTATCATACAACCTTAAGTTACAGATTTGATAATATTACTAATAAAATTTTTGATGTTATCTCAAATGTGTATCAAGATAATCGCGTAGAAGAGATAAAGTATCAGACTAATATATTTGATACTAGCAACAAATGCCCATATTCTACTGTGCAACCACACATGGATCCATGTGCATATGCTTTCAATCTCTGGTTTAATGACGAAGAAGACTGTAAAGGTGGAACAGGATTTTGCATTCATAAAGAATCAAATTCACATTATTTGAATCCTTCACTAGACATTGTAAAATCTGCTAAAATTATGAGTGACATGAAAACTCCGTTTGAGCAATTTAAATTAAAAAAAGCAGATTTTGATTACTCTGAAATAGATGATTCTATATGGGAGATAAAAATAATTTCTGAAATGAAACCAAATAGACTGGTCATCTATCCAGCAGCATGTTTTCATTTTGTTTACACCAAAAAAGAATGGTTCTCTGAAAAAACAAGAAATAGTTTAGCTGGATTTATTATATGACTGAATCAATTGTAGAAAAAAGAAAAGACATCTTTACCGATAAGTTAATGGTATTTGGACCAACTGATGGTCCCACTCAACCACTAACTCCGTTCGCTCCATATTTTGAAGTGGCGATGTGGAATAATAATATCAACTTAAATGGAACTCTAATTGATAATTTAAAATATTACTTACTCGGAAAAGAAGTTGATATTTTAACAAATTTTGATTATTATAATGATGGCGGAACTGGACTAGGAAAAGATGATGTCACAACCAGATTTGCAAGATATAACTTATTGGCATTTAATGATCCATGCATTTCTATGTTAAAAGAACAAATAAAATTAAATTTTAATTTGTTCTTGAAAGAACTTGGTGCCCATCAAGATCAAGCAGATTTCTTCCTAAACAAAATGTATTATGATCCTTACATTGTATGTTGGTTTAATGTTTTAAGAAAAGGACAAAATATTAAACGTCATGTCCATAGTAATCTAGGCAATGCATTTATTAGTGGAAATATATGTGTTTCTGCAACAAACACAGAAACACATTACGAAATGCCATATGCTCAAGGAAACATACAAATTCAAAATAGTCCTGGACATCTAACTTTATTCCCATCATATGTTCCTCATTGGACTACAAAAAATAGTAGCGATGACGTGAGAGTGTCAGTTGCATTTGACATTTATGCAAAAAGAGATCATATTATGCTATCTCAAAATAGAGAAGAACTACACAAAATCGCGATTGAATTTTAATGAAAATTGATTGGGAAAAATTAAAGAAAAAAGTTGGCGATATTAATCCTGTCTATACAGACGAAGAAGTACCCACACAACGACTTAAAATCTGTTCGACGTGTGAGCACTTTGAAGAAGTTCCAGCAAAAAGATGTAGAGAATGTGGATGTTTTCTTGATGTAAAAGTAAGAATTGTTAGAGTAACTTGTCCCCTTATGAAATGGTGATAGTTCCTTTAAATAAAACTTCGTCTACATATTCTTCTCGGTTAAAATCTAATGTAGATCTTTTTACTCCAACTAACGCATAATTAATATTTGTGTCTTTGATATCTTTATCAAAGACATTTACATCAAAGAAAATATCTGCAACATTGTTGTCACGATCAACTACTTTATAAGTAGATTGACCGAGTTTTCCTGTCATAGCATAGTTTGATGTAATATTTACAGTCAAATCATACAACTTCAAGTCTACTGGAAAAGTAAATCTTTGCTTTAAATCTTCTTTTGATTTGAATTCTAAATTATGTGTTGTCACGATGCTTTCACCTTCATTCTAGTTGGACGGATAGCGATTCTAGATTCAACAGATGCCTCTAGTGAAGCAATAAATTCTGCGAAAAGTTCATCTGAAAATTGTGCCTTGGACCATTCTAAAATTTGGTCATCTGTTAAATCATCATATTGAACATAATCTTTTTCTGGAGCATCTTCAAACATTCCACTCGTCATTTCCATGAATTCCGAGTAAACCTTATCTCCAACCGTCTTGGAAACTACAAGTTTCCAAGTGGTGTCAGTAATTAAATCTTTTTGGGTATCTGTATCTTTAGTTTTTACAGATAACAACTCTATTGTAACTTCCATTGAATTTAAAATCCTCCTTTATATTTAGAATGCATCATTTTGAATTAGATAAACATCATGATGTTCTGTCGAAACTTCAATTGTCCACGTACCGCAACAATTGAATGATGTTGCTCCACCCCAGGTAACGTCAAGTAGTGTGGAAGTGTTTCCATAACCATTGTTACCATCAGCTGGTCTACTAACACTCCAACTTTGTCCAGCGCCCCAGTTTCTAACGTCATTTCTATTATACTGAATTGCAGTATAGCAGTTATAAGCAATATCGAAATGTGCCCAACCACCGTGCATACCACCACCATCGTGTGATACTCTGGCAGTAATAATTGCTCTCTTACTACAAGCATTTAATTTGAATCTTGCAACTCTTCTAGAAGCACCAAAGTATCCAGCATATCCACCAATTTGAATGGTGTTCTTGTATCCAAGTTTAAATCTACCACGACCAGATTCTGTATTAGCAGTTGGTATATGAATAGCAGATGATGGATTCTCGATTCCATATGTTCCAATGAATCCATAAGAAGACATCTGGAAGATATTTCTAATGCCATCATTTCGATGACTCATGAACATAAATGCTCTTTGGGAAGTCGTACTTGGATTTGTTAAAGTAGTAAAATCATTATTGGAATATGAGTATGATTGGAACTGCATCGTTCCTTCGGAAGGACTACTACCACCGTTTCCAACTACGTTTTGTGATTGTAATCTCAATGCAGCATTTGTGGTTCTTCTCTTAACTCTGAATACCAATCCACCAGAAGTATTACCACCGTTTGCATCTGTCATATCCGCCACGTCACCACCATTATCTCGGAAGCGCAAGTACGTCTGCTGTGTTGATGCGGTGGAGTTTACAGCAAGTCCCTTACTAGCATTAGTAGTATTGACCTGAACATAACCGTAGGAAGTGTTGTAAGAGATAAGTTGTGTTCCAGAAGTTGGGTAAGAAACAACATTACCAACTGCGAGTGTACCGTTAGATGACAACCACATTCTCTCGGTGTCGTTATTAGTAGACCATGCAATAGATCCACCAGTAACACTACCACCACGGTAGAAGGTCATAGAAGAGTTGATGTTACCGTAGAAGTCCCAAGATAACTTACAAGTTCTACCATTAGATGTAGCATATTGCGTGCCATATGCTCTGGTAAAGATTCCTGTACCAGTTCCACTTGTATTGCCCTCACCCTGTCTGATTAGAACACTACCAATTTCACCACCAGATCTTGTCTTAACAACGTCAAGTACACCTTGAGGATTTTCAGCTCCACCAACAGCAAGGAATCCATTGGTGTCAAGATACATTCTACGATCCATGGTAACATCGCTACCAACTGCTGTAGTTGTGGCACTAGCACCAAAGAATTCAATTGAACCACCACCCTGGATATGTACAGCAGTTCTGGATGCACTAAAGTTTGCTGCAGTAGAAATATAACCACCTGCATCTGCCTTTGGAGCACAAGCATAACCAAGAACCATTCCACCAGTAGAATAACGAGTACCAATTGTTGTAAGATAATCACTTCCATTATAATAACCAGCAAGCATGATGGTTCCAGCAGTAGATCCTCTTTGTGATCCAGCATTGGAAGCAAAAGTTGGATTACCAGAAGAAACTAGCATTCCAACAATTTCTGTGTGTCCGCCTTGATTATCAGGTCTCATTCTGACCTTTTCAGTTCCAGAGTCTGTTCTGAATATTAAAGCACTATTATCATTTTGCTGGATGAAAGCACCTGAACTACTAGAATTAATTACGAGTCTAGGATTAGTTGCACCAGTTTCAGAAATTCCAAGACCGTTATCGTTGAAAATCTTCAATTGACCAGTCATATCATCGCCAGTCTTCAATACGTTGAGAGAAGCAGCACCAGTTAGGTCTGCATATACAGTATTGAATCCAACATCACCATTAGAGTCTCTAATAACACCAACGCTATTAGCATTAGAGTCATATGCATTTCCTGATAAACCAGTAACGAACTGGATATTTTGAGATGTCCAAATTTGGTTTCCGCCAATTTGAACGTCTTGGGCGATAATGTTTAGGGTTCCTAAACCATCCTGAACATTTCCTTGGTAAGTATAAACTGCAGTACCACCAGAAGCAACGACAGCACCAGCAGTATGAGTTGGAGGTGCAGTACCAGATGTACCAGCAGTTGTTACATCATAAAGATTTGCTCCATAGTAAACTTTATTTCCTAATGAATAAGAAGTTCCAGTTGCCCATAGAGTACCACCAGCACCACCAACTCCTTGAATACGGGAATCGTAGTTATTAGTTGCACCACTAGAATGGAAGTCTAATGCAGGAAGTGTACTGACATTATCTGCTCTACCAAGTTTCATTTTGGCGTTGCCACCAACAACACTTGCACTAATTGCAGTTACTGTTCCTTGTGAGGACGGACTATAATTAATGAAAGGAACGTTTACATTAGGTGTAATAGTACCAATTCTTGTAGCAGCAACTGGTAAACCAGATTGGCTATCTGTTTTAACAAATCCACCAGAAACAATACTTACTGTTAAAATCGTGTAAGTTTGTGATGGATCATTAACGTTAACTTCCGCTCTTACAGCTTCAACCGTAACATCACCTACGTTCTGTGAATTTAGATCAAGAAGATCAACCGAACCAGCTATCTGGAAAGTACTTGCGTAATTGATTGGCGATGCCTGCGTTAAATCATAACCAGAAACATAAACATCAAAGTAACTGATTGGTGAATATGTAATATTAATGGCATTATCAATATATTTTTCAGTTTGATATACTGGTAAAATAGTATCACTTAAGTATTCTCTTTCTACAAAAGTGGTTGATGTCCACTTTCTGTTTCTTAAGTTAAGTGGATTTTCAAAATAACTAGAATCTTTTCCATCAAGAATGTCTGCATCTAAACCAGAACCTTGTCCGTCGTTATTTTGATTCCAGAACTTATACCAGTTACCCCAAGCAGTTCCAGTAGTAGCAATTCTATACCATAGGTTACCGTTGTCAGTGAATCCAAGTTGGTGTGCTTTTCCAGCATCTCCACCAGATCCAAGGAATCTTGCAGTAAGGACGCCATGAGTAGTTCCTCCATCGGCAAGAGGATCAGTTGAAGTTGGATCATTATCGAATAACTGCGCTTCAATAACATTATCAGTAGCATTAGGATTAAAGTATCCTGATGTGTTATTTGTAATTACATTTAAGTTAGTTGCTTGAGCAGCAGTACCTCCAATACTTGCGTTTTGATATAGACCATTCAGGAGGTTGGTTGGCATAAATCCATTATTAAATCCTGCCTGATTTTCCTGTCCAGAAGCAAAACCAATGACTATATTACCTGCCTGTAGGTAGTATGCACCTTCTTGTCCGTCTAATTGGTCTGCGTCTAAACCAGAATTAACACCTTGGTCAATGCTGATCGCACCGTTATCTCCAAAAGTAAATTGTCCTCTTCTTGGTAAGACACCAAAATCAGATTTTGCAAATCTTGCGACACCAACTTTACCAAATGGATCTGCAGAAAGTGTGTCATCGTTGACACGTTGAATATCAAGAGTTACATTAGCAAGTTGTTTAACAACTGTTGCAACTTTTGCTTCTAGAACAATTTGACCATTACCTGATCCTAATTCATTAGGAATAGCGGAAACGGTAAAGTCATTTGTATAACCTATGCCCTGACTTGTAACAATAAGATCAGTTACTTTTCCACTAGATCCAGCAACACCGCCAATTGTGATATTGGCACGAAGACCAGTTCCAGCACCACCCGATAGAGGAACGTCATTGTATGTTCCATCGGTATATCCACCACCTGCATTAAGAATAATGACTTGATCAATGAAGTTGTTCTGGATATTTGTGGAGTCTAGAATAATAGGAGATTCTGGTCTAGTAAACGTAATTGTTTGACCGTCAATAACACCTGGGTTAATAATAGATTGTGAAAGGTTAACAGTTGTAACGTTGTTTGCAGTTACAACACTTTGAACTGTTGTTCCACCAGAAATAGTTTGCTGAACTGTTATAGAAGAAAGGAAACCTACGATCTCCCAAACAGTCTGGTCTGCCATTGACCACTGACCAGAAACACCATTAATCTGCTCGCCTGCTTGGAACTTTCCATTTGTTCCCGTCAGTGCAGATCCACCAGAGTTTTGGAACTGGTTACAAACAAGAATATAGTTTGTCGAATCCCACGAAATTACATTCGCAGTGATTCCTGAAGTCTGACCAGTTACAGTCTCACCAACTGTGTAATTGCCATTTGCTACAGGATCTGCAACAACTTTCATTGGAATAGAATTTCCTTGAGAATGTTGTGGTGGTACAGATAGAGGTTTAATGAACTCTAGATTTGTAACTGTTCCTGTAATATGCGTTGGAGCAACTGTTCCACTGTCAGCAACTACTGAAGTTGCTTTGTAAACATTAAATCCGTAATATACAAGTTCATCTTGAGCAAATGATGCATTTGCAGTCCATAGTGTTTGACCATTGACATCAAAGTCATTGCCTGTTGTAAGTGAATCGTATCTTAAAGTGTTGTAGTAAATTCTATCGTTTGCGTTCCAACTTCCATTAGCAAACCATGCACCCTGTGGAGTGTCTAGGTAAATTGTATCGCCTACATTATAATTTTCTCCAGGTAGATATGGAATTGCTGAAGTTACTGCACCACCAGAAACTGCAATATTGGCAGTTAGTCCTGCACCAGCACCAGTGGTTGAAGTTTCAAAAATACCTGTTTGATATCCTGTTCCAGCAACGTTCGGAATACCTTCTGGTTGTCCAGTAGCAAATAGCGAAATAACTTGACCAGGAACAGAAGAAACAAGACCAGTACCAGAAACAATATACCCAGGTTCGATGGTAGCTACTTCATCAAATGTTAAGAATGTAGATGCGATTGGAGTGTATGCTGCAGCAGCATTTGTTCTCTCGTAGAATCTTGGTTCTGCTTTCTTGATTGATTGTACAGCACCAGCATATGCTTGATCTCCTCTCAAGAATGTAAAGGAGTTAGCAACAGTAGAATTACTTGCAAGTACACCCGTTGAAATTGGACCACCAATTAAATCACTTGCATTAACAGTACTGCTAGAAAGAGATACCCAATTTGCACTTACTGATGCAGAAGTATTAACTACTCGTGAAAGGTCAACGATTTCACCACGCAGAACAGTAACAGATGATTGGAATCCTGTTCCTAGAGTAACCGAAGCAACACTTAAAACTACATTAGATTGTGTTCCATTAGCATCTGGTCCAGAACCACCAGGAATAAAGAGAGAATCTCCAATGGTATAATTTAATCCACCACCTGTTATTGTTACAGAAACCACTGCATTTCCAGCAATTTCTACAGTTCCAACAACACCACTTCCAGTTCCATTTGTTAGAAGTTGAATACCAGTAAATGTGCCATCAATTAATCCAGTTCCACTATTTCCAACAGTTACAGTTGCAGCAGGACCAGTATTTGAATTGTTATTAAGTGCTCCTGCTGCAACTGTAAGAGTGTCGCCAACTGAATATCCAGTTCCTCTCTGCTCAACATTGTTTGTAGATGCAAAAGATGCACTAGTAACGTTGCCGTTAGAATCTACAGTAATGTCTAACTCTGCACCAGATCCTAGTCCATTTGTAGTTGTAGCAACATTGGTGTAAGTATCTGATGCATAATTTGAACCATTACTATCAATGTTAATACTCTTAATTACTCCTGCTGAAGAATCAAAATCTTCAATATCATCAGTTTCTTCAAATTTCTTGGTATTGACAATATCAATTGCTAGTCTAGATTCAATGAATGCCTGTCCAGTAGCATCAGTACCACCACCAGGAGCGGCACCAATCTGAACGTTTGGTGCAGATGTATATCCTTCACCTCTATTAGTGATAGTAATAGTAGTTACTTGTCCACCTGCGATTGCTGCTTCTGCAGTTGCCGTAACAGATGGAGATCCACCGCCAGTAATTTGAACAGAAGGAGCTGATGTATATCCAGATCCAGCATCAGTAACATTAATTTGGTAAACTAGACCTTCGGTATAAGAAGTAATTTCACCTTGAGCACCAGATAGACTTCCAGTTACAATATTTCCTGTAGGAAAATCGAATGAAGTAGTAGCATCAGTGCCAAAATACTGACTGCTTAAATCACTATTAAGAATGAATGAAGTAGAACCAGTAGTAACTTCTAAAGTATGTGTTCCTGATCCTTGGGAACTAAAGTTTAGTATACTTGTTCCATTGATAGCGTCTGTTTCTGTTGGAGCAAATTGGAAGTTATCGGCATCAATTACATAGAGATAATACGTAGTTCCATCGATTGCAGGAGTTGCAGCAGCAGATCCTTCATTCCAAAGTGCCTTGAACCCAGTAGAATAACCATGTCCTACTTTATTAATATAATCTGTTGCGGTATCAATATCAGTTGGAGCAATATTAATAACTTCTGTGTTCTCTTGAACTGCAATATCACCTGCAAGTGCTCCTTCGATTGCAAGTCTTCCAGACTGATTTTTAACAGAGAAAACTGTGAATGGACGTAGAGCAGGAATTTGGTCAATAGAGATCTTACCAGAATCGGTAAGTTCTACAAGTGCTCTTGGAATAGCATTAGTCGAATACTGTTTGTTAAGGAACTGACCTAGGTTATTTCCAATATAATCTTTAACTGCTTTCTGTGTTGGGATTAGTGAGTCAGAAGCAAAACTTCCTCCCAAAGTATTATCTGCAGAGAATCCAGTAACAACAACACTACCACCTTTCAGTTTCAAGAATTCAACTTCAGAGATGGTAACAGAACCTGCGAATGTAATATTACCTGTTCTGTTCTCAATTTCTGCAAAGTAACCAACCTTAAAGTCACCAACTTCATCAGTACCAGAAGTATAAACTCTACCAAAATTTTGAGATACTTGCTCATTCGCTTCTACTTTAACACCACCGTTTTCTGGCAGTGCGTTGTAGTCATTACCAGAACCAACAAATTCCCAAGTGTGGGAAGAAGAGTTGACAATAGATGGTCTATGTAATTTAACAGTAGCACCGATTAAGTTTGCACCAACGGGAACTGGAGATCCGCTTAATGGATTCTCGATAACCATTGCCGCACTTAATTCACATTCTGCTCTAAATGGAGCAGCAGTTGTTAATGGAGTTACTTGCTCAATTGTATATTCTGTGCCTGCTTGGGCATTAACGTACTCAATGCCACCTTGTTCAACCTTAACAACAAAGTGCTCAAGTGGTTCTCTACCAAGACCATTGATTGTGAAAATAGTTCTTCCAGTTGCCGTCTGATTGACGTTTTGAATAGTACCAATATCAAAAGTATATGCATCTTTTCTAAATCCAGTTGCACGAAGAGCATATGTACCAAAGTTAGAAGCAGAGTTTGTAATGGATGCATATCCACCAGTTTCTGCAAGAACACCATCTTGTGTAAAGATACAGAAC
>Ga0209557_1000288_pt1 | contig 31357 bp, 26 predicted proteins | sample SaaInlV_120m_DNA_4_FD_184672 | JGI IMG/M metagenome (GOLD analysis project Ga0209557, IMG submission 184672) | Marine microbial communities from expanding oxygen minimum zones in the Saanich Inlet - Saanich Inlet SI074_LV_10m_DNA (SPAdes) (version 2) | ecosystem: Environmental > Aquatic > Marine... | reverse complement strand
TCAATAGTAATTTCTGAGTTTTCACCCATAATCGCTTTTGTTACTGGTGGGTGCTTGAGTTTAAAAACAGATTCAGGAGGTGCTAGCCCCGCCAATCTGATGGCGGCACCCCTTATCACTCCAAAGTTATCAGGATTGAGATAAAAGTGGTTTCCACAGGCTGCAGCTTGGCTGCTAACTAATCCCAAGTAAAATAATATAGTGACTGATAAAAGCTTTTGGAACATAAATCTATACCACCAAGATCGCCCCGAGAGTTAATTATAATAGATTAAGTCATATCACCCTTTTCAAGCAAATCATTTTCGGACAAGAGCTGAATCATGCTGCCAAATAACCCCAGGATTGGCCGATTATGATCTTCAAAGTAAAAAGGAATTCATCTACATTAAAATTTGTCCGATAGCGAATAACAATAAGTCGACGAGACACTCTAAAAAAGAAATAACTTAGAAAAATAAAAGGGGTAAAAGTGGCGCCTATTGTTATCACCGATGCTGCCAGCGATTTGAGTTTGTCCATTTTTATAGGGATTCAAGCAGAGGCAGACACATGATTATTCCACATTTTCGGGAAAGAATATCGTGGAAGCTTAAACGTTATCTTCCAGCCATTTAATTTAATTCATCAAAAATCTGGTGCATAAAACTGTTTGCCGTTAGCTATGCAACTCCTTACCTGAGATAGGAATAATAATGAACAATCACACAGGCACTCAACCTCTGGCGGGCCACCGCACCACTCTAGTTCTGCTACTGTTGGTCTACACTCTGTCGATTAGCGATCGAATGATTCTGTCGATCCTGTTTCCAGATATAAAAGCTGAGTTTGGTTTAAGCGACACCCAACTGGGGTTATTAGGGGGCATTTCGTTCGCTCTATTTTACGCGACCATAGGCCTGCCTATTGCTCGCTTGGCAGACCAATACAGTCGCAAAAAAATCATTATAGTCAGCCTAGTTATTTTCTCATTGATGACGGCATTCAGCGGCCTCGCTGCAGGCTTTATTAGTCTTCTGCTACTGCGTATCTGCGTAGGTATTGGCGAGGCAGGCGTAAATCCGGCCAGCCACTCGATTATCGCTGATTATTTCCCCCCCCATCGCCGGGGATTTGCCATGGCCACATTAATGCTGGGGGGCAGTTTTGGCATGATTCTGGGCTTTGTTGGCGGCGGTTTTATTGCCGAAGCCTACGGCTGGCGCATCGCCCTGATAGCCGTAGGTCTTCCGGGACTTTTATTGGCAGCTGTTATGGCCAGATTACTAAAAGAACCTGGCAGAGGAAACTTTGAGGCGGAAACGCCTCCGCCGCCACCCCCGATACTTACAACCGCAGCTATCATGTGGGCCAACCCCGCTATGAGACACCTGGTCGCGGGAGCGACAATAGCGGCAATGATGTCCTACGGTATCACTCAGTGGTTACCGACCTTCTTTATGCGAACCCATGACCTCAGCCAGTCTGAGACCGGGATGATGATGGCAGGCGTGTTCGGCATACTGGGGGCAATTGGCGCTCTAGTCGCTGGCAAGTGGTTCGATCGCCTTTCCTTGCGTGGGTTCCAGCACGGCCTGTGGATGCTGACCATCGTTCCGTTCATCTCTATGCCGTTGTTTATGTTGGGCCTATTGGCTGACAGCCTGACCATCGCTATGCTATTTTTTATTGTCCCAGCCTTTGCCGCTAATTATTTTATGGGTCCAATCTTAGCCATGGTGCAAACCCTGTCGCCAGTCAATATGCGCGCTGTATCCTCCGCCATCCAGATGCTGTGTATCAATCTTGTCGGTCTGGGTCTGGGACCACTGCTGGTAGGAATGCTCAGTGATCTACTGAGCCCCCGATATGGTGATGATGCTTTAGGAGTCGCGCTGGCCTCCTTTACCATTTTGGGCTTCTGGGGAGCGCTGCATTGCTGGCTTTGTGGGCGGGCTATAGCGAAACAGCAAACACAGAAGCAAGCTCAATGAGCGAGGAGAAGCCAATGACATATCGCGAACCGATTCAGTTAGTCGGTGGAACAGGATCACCTTACACGCAAAAAATGGTGGCGTTAATGCGCTACCGACGCGTGCCCTATGCTATTAACTGGGGCATACCGTCAGAGACTTGTGATGCCATTGGGGTAGAAAAGCCTAAACCAATATTTGAGCCAACGTTCTTTTTTCAAGAAGATGGGAATACCAAGGCTGTTTGTGATTCCACCCCAATTATCCGCCGTTTAGAGGATACCCATAGCGGCCGCTCGGTGTTACCAACCGATCCTGCGCTGGCTTTTGTCGATTACTTGATAGAGGACTTTGCTGACGAGTGGTGCACCAAATATATGTTCCATTTTCGCTGGCACAAAAAATTAGACGCCGGTAATGCGGCTACCTTATTACCGCTGAGTATGAATGTCAGCATGCCAAAAGACACCCATAAAGAGTTCAAAAACTGGGTTGAAGAGCGTCAGGTCAGTCGCTTGTACGTGGTAGGTTCCAATGACACCACAGCACCGGTGATTGATACTAGCTATCGTCGCTTTTTGCTTGCCATGGAAAACCATCTAGCCAATCAGAACTTTATGCTGGGTAATCGTCCCGCCGCTGGGGATTTTGGCCTTTATGGTCAATTAAGTCAGTTAGTGGGATTTGATCCAACCTCCAGAGCCATTGCCTCTGAAGTGTCTCCACGCACCGTGGCTTGGGTAGATCTTATGCGTGATCAAAGCGGGTTAGAGCCCACCGAGAAAGACTGGCTCATCTTGGAAGACCAAGCGGATAGTTTACGGGGTTTGCTTAGCGAGATTGGGTCCATGTATGCTCCGGCTCAGTTGGCAAATGTTAAAGCGGTTATGGCTGGTGAAAAAAGTTGGGAAGCAAAAATTGATGGTGCCGTTTGGACCCAGCAGTCTTTTCCTTATCAAGCTAAATGTTTGCGTTGGACTAACGAGTATTATCAAGCCCTTAGTGAATCGGACCGCGCCAGAGTTGATACCTTGCTTGAGGGCACGGGTGTTGAGGCCATGCTGTCATCAGACTGAACTGCCACACAAACACGAAACTTGATCTACTAAGGCGGTAGATTAGGTAGGGCAACGTGCCAACAGTAATAATTGGAGTATGTAGGATGAAGTTAAGTCAACGCTTAAAGATTGGAAAGGTAATAGTATCTATTGTTTGGTTGTTCATTGTGGCTTCGGTGATAGAGCCTTCGCAAGTGCCATTCCCTATTGTGTTTCAGGCGCTCGGTATCGCTCTAGTGGTCTCACATATCATTGAGATAGTCGTATTTAAAAAAAGAATGCGCAGGCCAGCAGATTATATATTAACGATGTTGTTTGGTTACCTGCAGCTGAAGACAATTAGGATTGAATTATGAAATCACAATGGATGATCTATGGCACAAGAACTCATAGCCCGGCTAGGTAGCTTCGCTTAGTCAATGAAATGAAGTACCGGATGAAACTAACTCGAATTGTTCTTATAGGTTTACTGTTTATAAGTACTACAGCATTGGCAAATTACAGCCTTATTTACCATTCAAAACACTCGCACCTGCAACCTCAATACTCGTGGCCGGATTCCCATCTAAGCGAGGGTCCATCAGCAGATTACTTTTCATACTCACACGCAGCGCTGTCGATTCAGTGTCCAAATAGAGATACTCGTAGTTATCACCGCCTATATCGCCAACACCAATAGGTTGTGGGGAAGACCCATTTTCGGTTTCAACAGAATATCCGAGGCGATGGTCTTCGTCGGTAACCCCCCCCATAGGCTCCACACCACCATTCCACACCGCAACAACAATCTGCTTAGTCTCTGGTGGAAAATCCTCAGCGAAATCTTTTGGACTAACGGCATACGCCAACACCAGTGATGGGCCGTCTTCTAAAGGTGTCACTTGGGCTGACAAACCCTGCGCATTATCACCTCCAGCAAGAATCAATTGGCCGGTCACTTCTACTTTTACCGGCGGGTCCTCAGGCTCATTGCCAAATTCACCAATAAGCAAAACGGTATGTCGCTTGGACGCTGCGTTTGCTGGGCGCGTGGTGACCCGTAAAGGGTGCACACGTTTTCCTGAGCGACTGATCACAGTAAACATCTCAGGCTCGAGAGAATCGGGATCAGCCACTCGTTTGGAGAATGTCACAGGCATGCCGTCGGCGCCTTTGAATCTTAATGTCTGAATTTCATTATCTAAACCAAAGAAAGCACTGACCATTCGTGTGGGTTGATCATCAAGCTCAGTTCTTGGTGAAGTAGAATTAGGCGAACAGGCCACCGCTGCCAGTACGACCATACTAAGGACACAAACACACCTGTAGCATTTCACTTTTATCATGTTATTTCTCCACGGATAATTTCATGTATTAACTTAGCGTAATTCGCGCCGTAAAATTTTACCCACATTAGATTTGGGCAGCTCATCGCGGAACTCAATATGTTTGGGCACCTTGTAAGCCGTGAGATCCGTGCGGCAAAATTCTCTCAGCGCAGTCTCTGTTAAATCACTATTTCTGCGTACCACAAACGTTTTTACCGCTTCCCCCGTACGATCATCCACAACGCCCACAACAGCGCATTCAAGTACATTGGGATGGCTCGTTATCACATGCTCTATTTCATTGGGATAAACATTAAAACCAGACACCAGAATCATATCCTTGATCCGATCAACGATTTTATAGAAGCCATTATCAAGCCTTACAACAACATCACCGGTTTTGAAAAAACCTTCGGCATCGATTGCCTGATCAGTCGCTTCCGGACGCTCCCAGTAACCCATCATCACCTGAGGTCCGCGCACCCAGAGTTCACCCTCTTCGCCGTCTGCTACCTGCACCCCTGAGCCATCCATTAATTTTATTTCCTGAAAGCCCACGGCTTGACCGGCACTGCCAATGCGGCGGGTTGCGGGGGAATTCAGGGTTAGGTTGGCTGTGGTTTCAGACAGACCATAGCCCTCAATAAGCTTGGAATCCGTTCGCCACTCCCATTCTTCAGCCACATCTGGCACCAGTGCAGCACCACCAGCAATAGTCCACTTGAGATTTGACCAGTCTACGGCATCAAACTTTTCGTTTGCCATCAGACCCACTAGCATGGTGTTAACCGCGGCAAATTCAGTGAATGGAAAAGAACCCATCACATCTAGCAGACCATCGAGGTCTCGTGGGTTGGGAATTAATACCGAGCGACCACCAGACGCAAAGTTGCCGCAAAGATATAGGGTAAACCCGAATATATGATAGATCGGCAATGGTGCGATCAGCAGGCGGGTTTCGCTTTCGTTATTATGCTCTGCAAAGTGATTGCGACCCTGAGCTACACAGGAAATAATATTACCATGGCTCAGCATGGCACCCTTGGCAACGCCCGTTGTACCGCCGGTATATTGAAGAACAGCCAGATCATTTAATGAGGGACGAACCGTTGATAACCCCCCACCTGAGTCCTTGCCATCACCGAGAGAAATCGCTGTTGGTAGGGTAAGCAGCTTAATAGATTTATCCAAATTATGGACAGGCGCTGGCTGCGGCTCCATCATATCAAGCGCATGGGTGGCAATTACCAGTTTGATATCAGTATCGGGAATAACCTTTTCCGCCGCGGTAACAAAATCACTTAGCAGCACTACTGCTTTGGCACCGCTATCTTGAAATTGGTGGCGCAACTCTCTTTCGGTGTAGAGCGGATTAGTATTTACCAGCACCAAACCAGCGCGCAAAATTCCCCAGGCAACTATCGGATACTGAATCAGATTAGGCAGTTGTATGGCTACGCGATCGCCAGACTGTAACCCTCCATCACCACTCAGATAGGCCGCAAAACTGGCTGACATCTTATCTATTTCAGCAAACGTTATATCCTGACCGAGGCAGGTAAACGCGGTTCTGTCGGAAAATTCAGTGCAGGCCCTCTCAAATAGATCCAGTACCGATGAATATTGTTCAGTGTTGATCGCCTCAATTTGCTGGCGAGCAAAGTTGAAGCGGGGATCGGAGGTAAAGTTCATAGTTTGGCGCTCTTTTAGTTTTGCTGTAAGTTAAGAATGGTGCGGATGCTTTCCGGCTGTTCAAGGCTAATAAAGTGATTGGTATTCACAGTCTTAATAATCGATAAGCTCTGGTTTCGCATCTGCCCCTGCTCTGCACTAGCCAGCGTACTGGGTCCGTCTAAAGTCGTATCGCGCTCCCCAACAATGACGGTTAGCAGAGGGAAATTATCATAAACTTCAAACCCCATGCCGCGCTGCCAAGTAACAATAGATTTAAAATTGATGACACAGGTAGCATAGCTTCGGGTGGTACTGAAGATGGATTTTAAGAGCTCCGTTTTTAGCCTATTGGTGGGACGCATCAGAGTCAGCTTAAGTAGCCGCTCGGTACTGATATTGCGCATGCGTCCAAAAAATATTGGCAAAAAATAACAGCGGATGCGATATGGCAGCGGATCTGAACCATTGCCCGCTGTGCGAGCCTGCGGCAGCACCGGGGCTTCGAGAACAGCACGTATCGGGCGCTCCTTCGAGCCTGTCACCTCAGGGTACTGACGGCCAGTTTCTAACACCACGGCAGCGCCACGAGAATGACCATGCAAAAAAACTTCACGGCCACTGACAAGTCGCTGAAGCGTGAGCCCCAGATAAAATGCATCGTATTCGATGGTGCCTACTGGGTAAGGATTTTCTGGCCAATCCAGCCTGCTGACATTGGTGATCACTCCCTGCTTTAAAAAAGGACAGTGATAATTAGCGTTATTTACCAGAATCAGTTCAGCATCTTCATCTTTATATAGATCCTGAAAATAACGCATATCCTCCAAAAAACCGGGAAAGCAAATAATTGAATGCAAACAGCCGTTGCGAGCTGGCCGTCGAGCCATATAGGTGGCGCCTACTTTGATCAACTCCCCCGTAAACTCGCCATGATGAAGCTGGGGCAAAGTGCGCAGACGCCAATATTCGCGATAGCTGTGCAGGGCCAGAAAAAGAAATAGCAGAGCCAGCAACAGGGTCGACATAGTTAGTTTTTAAGCCTGATTTTTTGGGATAAGGACTGGACCATTAGCGAAACTCTAATTCGTCATCATTCTGGCGACCAAGGCTCAACCCGATAAAGTCTCGAATGTAATTCTGATAGTTCTTCCATGGCAGCCGGTTACCCTGTTTAGGAAAGCTCTCCCGCGAACGCAACACGTAGCCCGCATCAAAATCGAGCAGTGGTACTTCCTCAACTTCGCCTTTTAGACGAGGCGTCACACTGGTGTAATCGCGGCGTGTCATTTTATTGAGCAATCGCGATACATATTTTGCAGTCAAATCGGCTTTGAGCGTCCAGGATGAATTGGTATAGCCAACCGTGAACGCCATATTGGGCAATCCAGAAAACATCATTCCCCGGAAGATAAAATGCTCAGTGAAATCAAGAACCCTATTATCAACACTATATTGAACACCGCCTGCAAACTTGAGGTTCAATCCAGTCGCCAGCACCACGATATCGGCATCCAGCTGTTGGCCAGATTTGAGTTCGATGCCTTCTTTATTAAAGTGATCAATATGATCAGTCACCACCTCGGCACGTCCCTCGCGAATAGCAGCAAAAAGATCGCCATCAGGTACGGCGCACAGACGCTGATCCCAGGGGTTATAGTCTGGGGTGAAATGGGTATCCACATCATAGTCTGGACCCATCTCCTGGCGCACTCGTCCAAGCAGAAGTTTTTTAAGCTGTTGTGGCTTCTTGCGGGATAACTGGTAGAGATAAATCTGAAAAAATACACGGCTCCAGCGGGTCAGGCGGAAAACCCAGCGATCTGGCAGCCATTTGCGCAGTTTCTCTGCAAGGGGTTGTTCTTTGGGTACGCTGGCAATATAGGTCGGTGAGCGTTGCAACATAACTAGGCTGGCCGTGTCTTTGGACATGGTTGGCACCAGGGTGACGGCAGTAGCACCGCTGCCAATAACCACAACGCGCTTATCTTTATAATTCAATTTCTCGGGCCAATGTTGAGCATGAACGACCTGGCCCTTAAACTTATCAATACCGGCAAACTCCGGGGTATAGCCCTGATCATAGTCGTAATAACCACTGCAACTAAAAATAAACTGGCAGTCGATGGTGACCTGCTCGCCAGTATCCCCTAGCTCAGCGGTGACCAGCCAGCGCTGGTTAGTCGATGACCAGTTGGCGGACAACACTTTATGCTGGTAACGGATGTGCTGCTCTACATCATATTCCGCTGCGGCCTCGCGAATATAGCGCAGTATCTTATGGCCGTCTGCAATAGACGATTTGTCGCTCCATGGTTTAAACCCATAGCCGAAGGTGTACATATCGCTATCGGAACGAATACCAGGGTAACGAAATAAATCCCAGGTACCACCGCTGGCTTCCCGGGATTCTAAGATCATAAAACTGCGATCAGGACAGTTGCGACGCAAATGGCAGGCGCCACCGATGCCCGAAAGACCCGCGCCAATAATTAAAACGTCTACGGATTGATTACCGCTATTTGTGGTTGCTGTTTTCAAGGTTATTAGTCTACAAAGTTATTGTTACTGGAGGCGCTGTACCAAATAGGCGATGACCATGCGCGCTCTTGAATAGTGGCTGGCAAGTCTTGACGCGGTGGTTGACCAGCGCGTATGGCGTCCCAGGTTGACCATCGACACACCGGATTTTCCAAGGCCCGTACATAGTAAAAGGCCTCTTGTCCCGGCGTAAAATTGGGGTCTTGCCACAGTGCTTTAAGCTCTCCGGCGCCAACATTTGCGGTTCTTGAACAGTCATCTAGGTTGACCTGGGCGCCGTTGTCTGGGCAGCGATGAGTTTGTGGATCTACGGTTAAGCCGTCGGCGCAGGCTACGTCGTAAACCTGCTCCTGATGTTCGCCGTCTTCAAGCCAGCCTTTAATAATTTGTACGCGCTGTAATTGCGCGGTATTGGGGTCAGCTACCGCCCAAGTTAAAAATATGGGTTGGCGCTCACCGCTCGCTTGCAGGGTGGCACCCATGGTGATGCCGCTTTGGTAGGCGTTTTTAATCAGATCTGGGCTATTCAACTCAGCATCAGCGAGATCGTAACTAGCAAAAAATCGAACTTTGATACGTGTCCCGCTGGTAGCAAAGGTTTCCTTACGACGCAGTGCATCGTAAATCGCTTCGCGGGTATTTTCTTCGGCCCAGACTCCGGCAATACCAGACGCACCCCAGTAGTGGTAGCCTGAAAAATCAAGGTAGGTCTTATCGGCTATCTCCTGGACCATGTCCGCTGTAGCTAGTTTGACTAAAGTACCATAGAGAAAGCTCGCTGGCACCGAGCCACGCTTTTCGGCGTTGCTATCAAACGAACCGATTTTGCCAAAGTAGTTATCTTCTTCCAGTGAAGCTGCGCCTGTATGAGTATCACTGGCGCCAATCACACCAAACTTATAGGGATTACCGCCACCTCGATCCTGCATGGATAGGCCGCGTTGCCATGCATTTCGCACATAGCTGCCCGGTGGGTCACTGAATATTTTGGTGGAGGTGCGCAGAGGAAAGATCTCAAAATTAGCCCACTCATCATTTTTTGACAGCAATGGATGAGTATCTGATGTGCCTTTCACCTGAGTGATTTCAACCAGTGGTTCATTGCGCGAGCGCAGGTCAGCATATTCCTGATCAATGGCATTGCCCGCCCAGTCGGTAAACATAAACATGGCGCCATTAGAGCCATTGCTGTTGTGTGGTATTGCCAAACTTTCTACGCCCTGCTCACGCATATTGTCCATCCAAGCCCATAGGCCTTGAGGATTAAGGCTGTTAAAACGAGTAAAAGGCAGTGCCGGTATGCGTTCGGTACCACGAAAAATAACGTTGCGATGCAATCCTTCTCGCTCCGACGTGGATGAAGTGAACTCATAGCCTGCAAAGGTGGTAAAGGTACCTGGTACATAGGCCTCATCGGCCGCTTCAATAGTTTTCGACCAGGCAGATTTACTGACCTTATTGACGACGCTATTATCGATAGTACCATCGAGAAGCCCCCCCACCACATCATTAATGAAGTTGCCGAATACCATGCTTCGTTTGGCCAAATCTAAAATACCACCATCGACCGACTCATTAATATTGTGATACGGCTTGGCCAGTTCGTATTGCGAAAAATCTGTCTCGGTATCGGCGGCATCATTAATCAAACCAAGAAATACGCCATGATCGGTAACCGCATAGAAATCTAGGGGTTGTGCCAGCTGTACTTCAAAACCACTGGGATGCTTGATCGCCGCACCCTGGGCATAGCGATACGCATCGGCAGGTGATGCGGTGGTACCAAAAGCAGACGCATCAAAGGAAAGCGTTGTGTGCACATGTAAATCACCAAAATAGGCATTGCGATCAAGGTTAGGGGCGGGGCGATTATGATCGGGTTTAGATACTGTTGGGAAACTTATGATTTCATCATTTTGCGGGATAACCGTATTGGTCGTGCGATAGTATTCTTGAGCCTGGGCACGTTTATCCTTCAGGGCCTGGTCGTCAGAGCAGGCGGTGATCAGAACGCAAACGATAATCAGTGAAGTACGATAGATCATAAGTTATATCTCTTTTTATCGTTTTACATCTTATAAAGATCTTACTAGCCAGTATGGGGTTTGATGAAATCAAACATCAGGCAAAACCCAGGTCCAATAACAGTTCATGAGTTTCGGTTATGCTCTTATTATGGTGTCAAACAATCACATTTAGGAATCATAATCGGTCACTTTTTAAAGTGATCCAAGCCTCCTCGTTAGGTAATCACGTGGTTCCTTTTTAATGCGCCTGTCCTGTCAGCCTTCAGAGTTAAGCCAGATTGGGCTAGTCCAAGCCCGCTCGCGAATTGTCGCAGGCACACGGGGGTCTGGCTCCCTGCCAAGCCGGATAGCATCATAAGTAGACCAGCGACAGGTTGGGTTCATCAGAGCACGGACATAGTAGAAGGCAGTCTGAGCTGGATCATAGTCAGGGTCATGCCATAGAGTTTTTAACTCATTGGCACCGGAACCAGCGCTAAACTGGCAGCTGGCAAGATCAACCGTTGCACCATTATCTGCACAACGCTCAGTTGCCGGATCAACAATCAAGCCATCAGCACAGGCAATATCGACAACTTTTTCTTGGGTTTGACCCTCAGTATCAATCCAGCCTTTGACCATCTGCACCCGCTGCAAAGGAGCATCCATTGGATCGCGGGTCGCCCAAACGAAAAAGCCGGGCGATGTCTGTTTTGAAATATTCGTGCGTAGCACACCACCCATAGGTACTCCATCTGCCATTAAAGACTGAACCGCATTGGGGTCGTTGACAGCGGCTTTATCAATATCCCAACCAGCATAGAACCGCACCGCCATGCGCGGACCCGAGGTAGCGTAGGTTTCACGACGGGCTAAGGCATCAAATATTGCCTCACGGGTATTCTCAGGCGCCCAAACCGCCGCAAGACCCCCAGAGGTATTAAATTTAATCGCTGTTTTATAGGGCGCTTGTGCTTCCGGAGAAGGCCTTAGGCGTCGGGCTGAAGATGAGGTTATTGCGCCGACGGCACCAGGAAAGTCCCATTCCTCTACATCACCGGGGTTAGAATTATGGCTGTCGGTGGCGGCTATAAAGCCAGTTTGCAGCGGATTGAAGCCCAACTCTCGCTCAAGCTCTAATCCTACCTTCAAGCCCTGACGGACAAATCCCGTCTCGAAGGCACAGCCGGTCGTTTCACCGGGCTGACAGGGATCAAACACCTGTTCAAAAGCGCATTCTTCATCCGTAGCACCGACACCGAGCGCGCACTCCTGCGCGCCCTTCACCTGGAATATTTCTGCCAGTGGTTCGCGCTGCTGTCGTAAGCGCCAGTCGGCCTCGTTATATTCTTGACCATCCCAGGTGTAGCGCGAGTACATCAGTCCCCAAGCTTTGTTGGGATTATGAGGTATGGTCAAAAAATCACAGTCTTCAAAACAAGTGGCTTCAAGTCCCTTCCACAGTTCAATGGCATTGGGCACATCCAAACTTGAAATAGCACGTTCAGGCACCGTATTGGAGCGGAAAATAATATTGCGGTGATGCTTGCCCTGCTCGGGCAGTCCCGGCGAGAACTCATAGCCAATCAACGTAGTTAACTCGCCGGGCTCATAGTACTTGTCAGCGAGATTGATATAACGGTCCCAATCGGAAGCGGCGTTTGAATAGCAGCGTTCAAACGCACCATCACCAAATCTACAGGTTGGGAAAGAACCGGATTTAGGAGGCTGGCGGGTCTTCAACTGGTAGACGCCGGCGGGTTTTGATGGATCGCCAGGTTCCGCTACCCCTCGAATCTTGGAGGTTAGGAGTTGAAAAATCATCGGGTTGGGTTCGTTGGCCAGCCAGCAGGCAACGCGCTCGCTCAAAGAAAGATTTAGCTCATCACAATGAGTGCGAGTGCCAAAACCTTCCGCGTGGTCGGTAATCGCCACAAAGTCTAGTGGACGGCTAAGCTGCATGACTTCACCACCGGCAACGGTGAGTGGCTCACCTTTGGCAAAGCGGTAGGCATCTTCAATGTTCAGCGTGTTACCAAACAGAGCGGCATCAAAGCTTTCGCTAGTATGCACATGCAATTCACCCCAATAGAGATTCATATCGGGATTAGGCGCAGCCTGATAATTGGCCGCTTGTGGGGCGGGCAAGGTTAACCGACTGTCATCTTGCAAGGCGTAATCACGGCCTGCAGTAGCTGGCCCATTTCTATCCGCTGATGTCTGTAAGGGAAACACAAATTTGATCCAGACATAGCCAATAGCCACAAGTAACAAAACAATCACGCTCAAACCGATTTTCTTAAACATACAATCCTCTCTCTTTTTTGCTCCTGCAGAGCAGGATGTCAAATTTACCTAATACATTAACCGGCTGGTTGTTCCGATTGACTGAATTACCTTCAACCGGCCTAGGGTAGCAGTAGTAGCCCACGCTCAATACACCACATAGCCGACAGCCCACCCAACGCATAAACCGGCACCGGCAACAGCCGCTGTTGCCAGCCTGACAGCGGGCGTTTAACCAGTTGCCAAGCACCTAGTAGCAGTAGGATAAAAGCAATTTGTCCCAGCTCTATGCCGATATTAAAAAATAGCAGTGCCAAGGGCACGCTACCCTGAGGCAGACCAACCTCCGCTAACGCCCCCGCAAACCCCATACCATGCAGCAGGCCAAAACCACCGGCCAGCCACCAAGGATAACGGCGAAATAATCCACCTTTATCACCGCGGGCAAGGTCTAATGCCAAGATAAAAATACTCAGAGCTATGGTGAATTCCACTAGCGGCACTGAGTAGCTTAAGAAACCCAGCGTCACCAGTGACAGGCTAATACTGTGACCCAGCGTAAACGCCGTGATGGTGCCAATTAATCGCCACCCTGCCCCAACCCCAATCAATAGTAACAAGCCAAAGACAAACATCAGGTGATCAATACCACCCCAAATATGCTCTGCACCAAGCACTGAGTACTCAGTCATTACTTGGCCCTGAGCAGGCTCAAGTGGCACGCGAAATTGTGGCGTTTCCGCGGTCAGTATCTGTTGATAATGGCGGCCATCGCGCAGATTGAGTATAACCATGGTCGACACCTGGTTAACCCCGAGGCCGGAGACACCCAAGACCTGACCGACTAAGCCCTGTTCATATGACGGGTGGCAGACTAGTTGCCAGCTGGATACAATGCCCGTGCCTTCTGTCAAAGGCGAACTCTCAGTTTCGCTCTCACAACCCACGGGCCAGATGGGCTGCAAAGGGATATTGCTGGTGGTCTTGGCTGGTGTTTTCCATACCACCTGATAAGACTGTGGCGAGACTTCTGAAATCTTGAGCAGTGAGGGCGCAAAAAGATGCGCCCAAGCGCTATGAGATAGTAATAGCGATGCGCTTATCATCGCGATTATGCGCAACAAAGGGTTCACTGCCGCACCTCATAGTCAGAACGCAAATCGGCAATTGCACTGTGCAGTGCTCGCTCACGCGCTGTGACTTCGAGCCTACGTCGTAGTTGGGGTGCCACCTCGTCTAAACGGGCATCTCGCCCCGATTCTACAGCACTAACCCATACATAATGCCAACCAAAAGAAGAACGGATGGGGCCATGCCATTGATTAACAGCAGAGTCTATTTTAACTAGGTCTGATATAAATATGCCCCCGAAGTTACGTGCCAATTGCTCGGCCGTCTGTGCTTGAAATTCATAGCCCGATATAAATGGCGAACTTAGATACCTGGCTGCTCTCGCATCTAATTGCTGCTCTTGAATCGTTTTTATCACTGACTCAAGCTCAGCTTCGCGCTCTGGGTTAATAAATACATGGGCAAACGAATAGCGCGGTGAGCGATAGAATTCATCCTTGCGTGCAATGAACTCTGCGGCGATTTGTGTTTCTTCGACTTCAATGGGAGGGTTAATCGCCAACAGTCGTTGTTTCATTTTGTCAATCAGTCGCCTTTTAACCACTTCGTCCCCGAGATGGAGGCGCATATCCATAGCCGCCCGAAATAACTCGGAGTTACTTTTATCTGTATCGACATCCAGAAAACGCATATTGCGAATGAGCTGGTCATAGACAATGCCGTCCTGCAAATGCAGCCTAAGCTCCAGAGCACGCTGAAACAGCAGATCACGGTCCAACTCATCTGCGATCAGCTGTGCTTGCTGTTTGGCAGTAGGCGGTTGTCCAAAACTTGTCAACCACTGCTGTTGCAAAGCTTCCTGTCGCGATGCGCTCAATGGCCCTATCACCGTTTTGGGATCGGGAAATACTGTGATTTGAATCTGATATAAAACGCTACCTAAAATAAGGAAGTGCAGCCATGGTTTGTGTAGACGACCCAACCACCTCATCTTAGATTTCTCCTGTACAAGAATTGTGAAGCGCCATACTCAAAAAAAACCTTCAGTCTGACAACAACTAATCTTGGAACACCAATAATAAATTCCACTGCTGTTTTAATCTAGCCATTGGTAAAACGGCCGGCGAATTGCCGGCCGTTTATCCTTTTCAGCGACTATTAAAAGTTATAACGCACATCGACACCATAGGTTCTCGGTGGTGCTAACAGATGGGGTTGGTTACCACTCCATTTCTGGACATCGTTAATCATGGATGCGTACTCATCATCGGTCAGGTTCTTGCCCCAAATCGATAGATTCCAATTGTCATTGCGCCAGCCTATTCTCGCATTTAACTCTTTTCGATCATCTCGACCATTTACAAGATCATGCTCGCCGCGATAGATATAATCACCGCGCATATAGACTGCCCCCTGCTCGACAGGAATCACAAAGGTAGCCGCCAAATTGCCGCTCCAATCTGCTACGAAGAACAAGTCGGTAATTTCTTCAACATCTCCCTCTTCAAGGGCGGGTCGAATATTCTCGTACTTATCCATATACAACACGCCAGCTTCCAAAGTCAGGTTGTTTAATGGCTTTGCCTGAAGTGATATATCCACCCCAGCGACTTTAGCCATAGCCGCATTACTTACAGCAGTACCTGCGTCTGCTAACTGGGACTGGAATTGAAGATTATCAACTTCGGTGACGAAGGCTGCCGCATTAATACGTAATGTTGAATCAAGCAGAGTGGACTTGATACCCAACTCATAGCTCCTAGTTTTTTCATCGTCAAATTCACGTGAGATCGCGGGGCCATTTACGCCATTAAAGTTACCAGATTTAGTACCTGTTGAGGCACTGGCGTATACCATGCTGTTATCATCAAGGTCATAGGCTACTTTCATCAGCCAATCTTTGTTAATGCTGCGACGCTCAAGCGTTGCATCAATCTCTGTAGCGAATCTGTCGATAAATGGTGTGCTGATCAGGTTCAGAACCACACCTTTATTTTTTGCAGGTAGATTGGGGTTTTGTTGAAGCGCGGCACTGATCTGCTGCAATTGTGCCTGTTCCATGGGCGTCAAAGGTGTGCTGGTAGTTATAGTGAGGAGGTCAGCTACTCTTTCCTCGTCGGTCCAGCGCAGACCCGCGGTCACAGCAAGACGATCAGAGGCACGCCAAGTCATCTGACCAAAGGCAGCCAGTGTCTCTGAATCCCAAACATTTTTGCCACCAATGGAATCACCTGGTTTGGCGGCAAACCCAAGAAGCGGGATCTGCTGTGGTCCAAACGTAGCGAGTGCTCCCAAGTAAGCTGGCCCGGCAAGGGTTACAAAATCTTCTCCTATAACTGTACCCACATATCCATCAGCACCGCGCTGTGTCTTTTGATCGTAGTAGTACAATCCGACTTGATAGTCGATAGTATCACTCAGAGTTGAATCCAGACGAATTTCCTGCGACAGACTATCTCCTGAATTGGGTTCAGGCATTGCAGTTCCTAGAAGATCAAGCTGTGAGCCATCGACATCTGTATTCGTTAAGAACTCATAGTCATTCCAAGCAGTAAGCGAGGTCACTCTTCCCCAGTCAAGGTCATAGGTAACATGAAGTGACAAGTTGTCCGATTCCATCTCAAATAGACCATCTGAATCGGTGGCTATATTATGGTTGTAAGGATCAGTATCAGCCGCTGGTAATCCCTGACTAGCAAGCTCCGCTTGCACGCCAGCACTCGGCATAATATCGAAGCCACCACCTGCACTATCGCGTTCTACATGAGACGCATTTAGCACCACACTTAACTCTGCACTGGGCTCCCACAGAAGCTTACCCTGCACATTCCAATCATCGGCATCGCTGGGGTCAGAGCCATTGGCATTATCATAGTAGCCATCGTGTTGATGACTGTTGCCCGAAAGGCGGTAAGCGACAGTCTCACTCAGAGGCCCTGTTGCGGTCAGCGTTACTTTTCTCATGCCGTAGTCTCCGGTAGAGAACTGTGCGTAACCTTCCGTCTCCTCGAGATTGGGCTTTTTAGTAATCACACTAATGGCGCCAGCATTGGTATTTTTGCCATAAAGCGTGCCCTGGGGTCCCTGCAGCACCTCAATACGCTCAATATCGGTAAGGTCGGAGGTACCCAAACCGGTGCGACCCAAGAACATCCCGTCGACAAAGATACCGACTGAGGGCTCTAAAGCGGGATCATTTTGTGCCGTACCGATTCCACGAATGGCCAGCCTAGTCTGAAAAGGACTCCTATTGGTTGTTGCATGAGCGCTTGGCGTCATTCTGGCGATATCTTGCACATCATTAATACCGGCCTCTTGGATAACTTGGGATGTGAATGCATTTACCGCAATCGGTACTTCCTGCAGATCTTGATTACGTTTCGCCGCTGTGACGATCACTTCTTCAAGCCCACTGTCCTGCGCTGCAATGCCCGAACTAGCAATAGCTAGCGCAAGGGCGGATAAGCCTATCGTTGTATTTTTCATAAGTATTTCCCCTAATTCTAATTTTCTAATATCTACTTAAAAATGCCGAAGTTAGTACATAGTTCGTTTATATCTATATCAAATTTCAACTACCCTCCGATAAGAGAGTAAGAAGAATTCAAACACCTGAGGGAATCTATTTCGGCCAACTTTGCTTAGATGAAAAACAGGCCCAACTAAAAAAAAATAAAATTAAGTCGACTGATACCATTCAATAGCACCATAAAACCAATAACCTCATAAAGTTAAATGGGACTCTTAAGCGTCCAAAGGAGAATCAACTTGACCGAATATGATTCTCTGGATTGCGTTTATCGGGCTATTATTTTGTTCTATAAAGTCGTCCAAAGGTACTGACCATGAAACGAGGCGCAGTCCTACTTATTGTCGTAGCGGTAATTGCGATACCGGGTTATCTCCAGCGTGACAGTATCGTCACAGGTTTAGCGATGAGGGGTATCGAAGCCGGTATGGGCGCCGATTATTTGGCAACACATGAAGATGGATTACATCTCACACTGTGCGGCGCAGGCAGCCCATTGGCCGCTCCCAACGCCTCAGGGCCCTGCGTGGCAGTGGTGGCAGGCCAGCGCCTATTTATTGTCGATAGTGGTAGCAATGGGCGCATTATTCTCCAACGCATCGGTTACCAACCAGGTGATATCCAAGCCGTTTTGCTGACTCACTTTCACTCTGACCATATCGATGGCCTAGGAAATATGGGCGTAGCTCGATGGGCTGGAGGAGAGTTCACGGACCCCCTTCCCGTCTACGGACCAGAAGGCGTAGATCGCGTGGTTAAAGGGTTCAATGATGCCTATTCCCAAGACGTTGTCTACCGTCATGAACACCATGGTGATCTAGTGGCCCCTCTGGCCGGCGCCTGCCTTACAGCCATATCCTTTAAGACACCCGCGATTGGAGAGTTAATTAAAGTCTATGATGAAGCTGGTCTAACTATCGAAGCGCTGGCAGTAAGCCATGCACCAGTCGAGCCAGCCGTGGGATACCGCTTCAGTTACAAGGGCCGTTCGCTACTTATTTCTGGCGATACGGTGAAGTCTGCCAATGTTCAGAGGTTCGCGGAGGGAGTGGACTTGCTCGTTCACGAAGGTCTCGCTCCCAATATGGTCACCATGATGGAGCAAGTTGCAACAAAACTCGGCAACAAAAGCATGGCCAAAGTTCTCTATGATATTCGCGACTACCATACCAGCCCAGTTGAGGCTGCCGAAATAGCTCGCGATGCGGGTGTGGGACATCTTCTTTACTACCACATCGTGCCACCCATAATTTTTCCTGGACAGGAAGCTCTGTTTTTGAATGGCGCCGAGGATATCTTTCCTGACTACACTGTTGGTCAAGATGGCGTGGCTTTCTTCCTGCCGGCAAACTCAGACAAAATTATTCAGACCAAGGAAGGGCTAAAGTGAAACGGATATCTACAGACACTTAAATGACTACCCAGCAATTAAAAAGACTGTCTACTTTATAAAAGGTGAATATATGGTTAATAAGCAATTACCCCGCGCGGGGAAATCTCCAAGAGCTGTTCGCTACATTCTTTTCTTCAGCACTTTACTATCCGCATCAATAGCTTTTAGCAACGATCTATCCGGTTATTGGAAACACGCCAAACACAATGTTTGGATTGAGATGGAAAAAAGCACCGGTATCGTAGTGCGCAATGATCGATTTCCCGAACGTGTTGGTCGTACTTTTTTAACAGACATTACAATCAATAAAAACAAACAGAACGCCTGGTACGGTCAGATCTATATCGAAAAACTAGAAGACTATAAAAAAGTGGAAATTTCTCTACCCGAGACTGACCAAATGCTCATAACGGGGAATATGGGCTTTATGATTCGCACCGCAAAATGGATGCGCATCGATAAAGTACCTGCGCTCTAGTGAACTTTGATATTTCTGTACCTGTGAGAATTTAACCATTCTTTTTCTTAAATCGATTGGATGTAAAAGCGCACTATGAACCAAAATTACTATCCCGATATTCATAATACTATCGCTCCAGCTTACTCAGCTGCAGAAGAATTTACCAATGCACTAACACATGGTATTGGTTTTCTCATCTCAGTTGCCGCATTGATCTATATGATCGCAATAATGCCAGCTGATTACAGCCTGCTACAGAAAACCGGTGCCGTGGCTTACGGTATCAGTCTAATGCTAATGTTTTTAACATCCACTTTGTACCATGCGGCAAACAAGCCAAAGGTAAAAGATGTTTTAAAACGCCTTGATCACTCCGCTATTTACCTGTTAATTGCCGGGACCTACACCCCGCTTCTAACTATTACATTAAACAGCGTAGCGGCAACTGTATTACTGATTATTCTTTGGACCGCTGCATTGGCTGGTGTTATTTTCAAAGCGTTCTTTGCCGGACGTTTTAAATGGTTTTCAGTCATTACTTATCTGGCTATGGGCTGGTCTGCAGTATTTGTAATTTATGAGCTTTTCCTAGTGATGGCGCCACCAGGGTTTTTATTGCTACTGATAGGAGGTGCTGCTTACAGTATTGGTGTTATTTTTTATGTCACTAAAGCCATCGCCTTTAATCATACTATTTGGCATTGCTTTGTTTTAATTGGAGCCCTCAGCCATTGTTGGCTTATCTTGGAATATGTATTGGATGGCAGCAAGATTTAATGATCGTCAAAGATAACGATAGAATTTAAAACGACCTATACTTAGCCAGATATACTGGTCTGCATGGGTATTTACAAAGTACTAACGCCTTCATTGCCACCGTCCCCTTTTTATTATGAGAGTCTGTGGAATATTTAGGGTGGCTTGTTAAGCAAGATTCATGATCTTGGCTTCGGCTTTGAGAATGGGCTGCATAATTGGATGCGCTTTTACTCGGTCGATAAAGGCGGTCAGTTTTGGCAAGCGCCTCTGTTAGCCCTCTGGCTTACTACAAGTTTTATGCAGGTGAGGGAGGGATGAGGGTGCCCCTGATTATCGCCGGCAAGCCTGTCGCTCGCCAGCAACAGCTAACACGGGCCTTTGCTTGGGCAACAGATATAAGCCCTACCATTTTATCCATAGCGGGGGTTGCACAGCCTGGGCAGCGCTACGCGGGTCGGCCTGTGCAGCCCATGATCGGTCGTGACCTCACCCCTCTGATTGCTGGGTCGGCAGAACGAATCTATGGCCCCGATGATGCGGTGGGCTATGAGCTGACCGATCATGGTGTGTTGTTCCAGGGTGACTATAAGTTGGTGATTAACCAGCCGCCGGTTGGTGATGGCCAATGGCGCCTGTTTAATATTGTAAAAGATCTCGGCGAGACAATCGATCTATCTGCATTAGAAACGCTACGATTTCAGGGCATGTTATCTCGCTATGAGCAGTATCTTCGCGACAACAAAGTGGTGCCCTTACCCCAGGGTTATAACCAAATGGCAGAGCTGTCATCTAAAATATTTCTGAAGCAGCGCGACGATATTTTGGTACTTCTACTGACATTGTTGTTCTTGCTGCCGTTTTATGTCGCCCATCGCATGAAGAGAATAGCCAGCCTATGACGATTAAACACTGGCGCGATGTGCACGATACGCTTTCAACAAAACTTAATAGATAACGTTTTTTAAATACTCAGACAGGTACAAGTATTATGAAATTCGTAAATCGACATTTTCCTCTTTTAAGTTGGATCCCAAAAACCAGAGAAGCTCGCCTTATTCCTAGAGAAATAAGGTCTACAATTGCTAAAAGCCGCAAGGAGCGGCTTCAATCAGAGCAATTAAATCTACCCATCTTAAAAAACGCTTCAAACCAGCCGGATATTTCCGCCGTTCAATTCCAAATGGCGCAGCCAAGCAATATGCGATTCTTAGCAATGGATAAAGATATCAATAATCTTCCATTAGGTGAAAACGAGGTGCTTTTTCTACCCTTTCGACTGGGTGCCAATCGATACATAACCAATTACAGCGAAAGTGATATTGTTCTAGACGCTGGCGGCTTTGTGGACCCTAAGGGGGAGCAAAATACACAGTCTTTTAAAACGGCGCCCTATTGAGGGCGATGCACGGTGTATCGGTCGAACCACTCGGATATAAAGCGAGCAGTACCTATTTAGTGATAACAAAAAACCAGCAAGAAAAGATGCTGATTAAGCAGAGGTTATTAGCGAAGAGTAAACTTGCCAGCACCCGGCAACTGCTCTGCCAATTCTGCCCCCATCAACTGCGACGGAGTAAAGCAACCACCGTCACCTTGATAGCTGCGCAGGAAATCCGCCGTCATTAAAATACCGTCCATGGTTACCGTATAGCCGTTCGACACTTCAATAGTGGCGGCTACGGTTTTACCACTGGCATTTTTCGCCTCACCCCAAACATAAGTGGAATTTTTTACGCGACTCTCTGCACTGGGACCCTCGATCTTACCGGCCTTTTCCATGGCGCGCTTTTGCACAAACGGAATTGACATAAGCAACTTAATTAGTGGAAATAAATACACCTCGAGCTGACTGCCACGAAGCGGCATATACACTGTGATATTCGGGATACGGGTCTGCCAATATGCGGTATAGAGATCACCCCAGGTGAGCACCGATGAGCGCTTCGGCCCCAACCCGAAATCAATCGTGCGCATCTCGAATCCACGACCAACCGCTTTGATCTTGCCGTTGCGGCGCACCATCATACCCTGCGGGATGCTTTCCACCATGGTCTTAGTGGTACCGGGACTGAGATCCATCTTGCCATCAAAACCCAACACCAAATCGGTGGCATCGGGCATTTTCTGGTGCAGAAAGTTCGCCATACAGTCAGTCGGAATCACATCAAAACCGACACCGCCCATCAACACCACACCAGCCTGCTCAGCTTGCTCATGCAACGTCTGTCCAATGCCAAATACTGTACCTTCGCCGGTGATATCGGTGTAGTGGGTTCGTGCCTGAATGCAGGCCTTCATCATCGGCTCAGCGGTGGCCGAAAAAGGTCCGGCACAGTGACTGACAACGGCCACATCGGCCAAGTGGCCAGCAACGGCATCAATATCGTTTAAATCAAAAATACGCACCGGCAAATCAAACTGCACACCTAGCGCTTCAATCGCCGCTTTATTACGCCCGGCTAAAATCGGCTTCTTGCCCTGTTCGATGGCCTTTTCAATAGCCAGTTGAGCGCTGTACCCATTAGCGCCATAGATCATCCATTGTGATTTCATGCTGCAATCCTAATTGTCTTCAACTGTAACGCACCAAACAACATAGTTAACAAGTAATCCCTTGGCCCGCGCATTCTTTTTTTAAACACTACGATCTCAATAATATGAGAAACCACTAAAAAAATACCGATCCCCTGGAACACATAAGAAAATGGCACTTGAGAAGGCTCTATCACCGAGACCACAATGAATAACCAGACAATAGATACAATTACCTTTCCAATCTTTAAGCGTTGACTTAACTGCATACTTAGCACTCCCCTCAATAATAGGGTTACGTTTATAGCTTCGGTTTGGACAATGTATTGGGGTCAAGGTCCAGCGCAGAGTAGAACTCATCTTTGTAGTTAATATCCAGATCGTTCACCAGCAACAGGTTTGCACTCAGTGGCATGACATACTGGGCGTTGAAGGTGGCGCTCCAATCCGGGGCGAACAGCAGTGTCTCGTCTTTCAGGTTCTGCCCTCCGGTCTCACCGAGTGTAATATTACTGCCATCGTCCCTCAGATCAGTAATGCCGGCATCGTCAATAGCCTCGCCGCTCACCGCAATGATAGAGATCGGCACGTCCTGCAGGCTTTGCGTGCGCATCTGGGCGGTGACAACGACTTCTTCCAGCGCAGTGCCCTGGGCCACTGCGCCAGCACTAGCCAGCATTGACGAGCAAAGTGCCGAGCACAGCGTGGCAATGGTGCCGACGAGGGTTTTGCAAGCGGGTAAACTTTTGTTATTCATATTAATTTCCTGTCAGCGGTACTGCATTTTAGTGGTATGTATTACAAGCGGCGCACCTGGGGTGGGTTCCAGGTCTGACTTAGTACTTTGTCTCCCGGTCCATACATTCGCAGCACCAGGGTCACGTTGCCTTCGACCAATGGCAACCAGTTGCCCTGCTTTCCTGCCCGCGGCTCAGGCCCAAGATAAATGCTCAGCCCCCCATCGGCGTCGTATTCCAGATGGTCCGAACGATCTCCCACCGCGTGGCGATTCAAGGGGTTGATAATTGGGTTGAAATCATCATCGTAGGCGGTCAGGGACCAGAACTCCCTGGCCGGGGGCAATTGACCGGCTGCAAAATGCACCCGGTACTGATTGCCGCCATCCAGACGCTCACCGAACTGATCGTCACGACAGCCCATGTAAACCGCTTCTTCGGGGTCATGTGAAATAATCCCCTTCATGGACTGCATGGCAGAGCGATTTAGATAGTGCCCTGAAACGCCAGAGCGGCCCATGTGCACGGCCGGGTATCGCCAACCGTTGATTCTACGTCCTGGGTTAAGACTGCTATCAGAATAGGACTGGAGAATGCGTATGCCCTGCATTACCGACTGCGATAGCCCCTCGCGGGTATCATCATCCAGTGTCGAAAGATCCTGGCCGGGGCCCAGTTCCAGGGTGGCCCAATCCGGCAGGCGCGATTGGTCGCGCGCCGGTACACCGTTGCCGTCCAGCGCCCAGTTCACTACCTGCCAGAACAGCATAGGGTCCTGCAGGGCCACCTTGCGGATCAGCTTCGGCGCCCCGTCTGCCAGGTAGGGATCAAGCAAGGCGCCCAGGCCATCCAGCGGCGGGTGTGGTGGCAAGGGCGGGTTATCGATGCCCCAGTCGGGCAGGTGGGTAATACGGTACTGTGCCTGCAGTGCGTTGACTGCCTGCAGGTCATCGGGGTTGTTCGGATCGATCAGGGTGCGACCCACAACGATAATCCACGGCGTTGGCGCCTCGGCCAGTTGCTGTACATCGGCGGGCAGCACGCCGCCCCAGCCAGGCGGCACGATCGCATAGTTGCCACCCAGGTTACCGTGGGTGCGCTTGCCGATATAGGCAAAGTTATCGGAGTCAAAACCGGCAATCTCGAAGGTGTAGTAGCGCTCGTCGGGGACCGGCGGCACAGACATCACGATCGGCTCTTCACCCACATAGATAAACGCTACGGAATACAGGGTATCCAGATTGGGCCCGCCCCCATCGCGGTAATCCTCAGCTGAAGGCATCTCAGAGAGGTGCCAGAACTGGTTCACCGCCGCCGAGGGCGTAAATGCCATCCCCTCTACCGGTGGCTTCGACCACTTGTTCAGTAGCACACTGTTGAGGAAATAAGGGAAGCTGTAGGCCGCTGCATCAACGCCCTTGGCGTAGGCGTATTCCTGCGTCGGGTTCTTCACCAGTTTGTTGTACCAGATACCAGCGGTGACGCTTACCGCCACCAGGGCCAGTAGCGCAGCAATCACTAAGAGTTTTCTCATGGTGTTTCCCTGCCTTGTAATAGTATGAAGTAGTGGCTTCCCACCTTCATCAGTGGAAGAAGCTGTACATATTGAAGTAGCCTGATTCAGCAAACTTGATTCTCCTTATGTGCACTGGATTATAGCTGCTCGCTCATCACACCGAGTATCATATTCGGACATTCGCCCATCGCTTAGCCGCCTGGCCTGTAACTTACTCGGAAAGTGAAATGGATACGGCGCGCATACCTTAAACGCACGCACCATCGCCTAAATCCGCCTGTCCGAATATGATATATCTTACTCTCAGAGGCACGCCTATACTCCCCGCACATAAAGTTCCTCTTAGGACACATCCATGAGTGATAATACCGAGTTCGTCGACGTTCTTGTGATAGGTGCGGGCCTTGCCGGTATCGGCAGTGCCTGCCAGTTGCGTCGCAACATGCCAGAACTGAGCCTTGCCATACTGGAGGCCCGCGCAGTGAGCGGCGGCACCTGGGACTTGTTCCGCTACCCGGGCATTCGCTCAGACAGCGATATGTACACCTACAGTTATGGCTTTAAGCCCTGGACTGACAAATCCGCCATCGCTGACGGCGACAAGATTCTCAACTACATCCGAGAAGCGGCAGACGAGTACGATCTTAATCAGCATATCCGCTACAACCACAAGGTCGTGTCGGCCCACTGGTGTTCACAAGATAAGCTCTGGACAGCAACAGTTGTTCGATCCGACGGCGAAGAGCAGTTGGCCATCCGCTGCCGATTTATTCTCAGTTGCACCGGCTACTACGATTACGAGCAGGGTTATACCCCTGAATTTGACGGAATAGATGACTTTCAAGGGGAGATTGTTCACCCCCAGTTCTGGCCAGAGCAGCTGGATTACAAAGACAAGCGTGTTGTGGTGATTGGCAGTGGCGCTACGGCGGTAACACTGATCCCGAGTATGGCTAATGACACCGCCAGTTTAGTGATGCTACAGCGCTCACCCACTTATATCGCCAATGTGCCCGCGGAAGACCCCTGGCTCAAACCCTTGAGTAAATTCATGCCGAATAGCTGGGTGTTCCGCTCCATCCGCTGGAAGAAAGTATTACTTCAGCAATACATCTATCGCTTATCCAGAAAGAAGCCCAGGGGCTTACGCCGATACTTACTCAACCAGGTGCGTGAGGAATTGGGCCCAGATTACGACGTGGATACCCACTTCACACCCAGCTATAACCCCTGGGATCAACGCCTGTGTGCGGTGCCCGATGGGGATATGTTCGCCGCCATCCGTGAAGGCAAAGCCGAAGTGGTGACTGATCACATCGATCACTTCAATAGCTCAGGTATCACCCTTAAATCCGGCAATCAGTTGGACGCAGACATCGTCGTCATAGCTACCGGCCTGAAACTGAAGTTCGGTGGCGATATTGCCTACCGCATCGACGGTGAGGAAATCGATCCGACAGAGCGCTTTGTTTACCGTGGCATGATGCTCGAAGGCGTACCCAATTTAGCCATGAGCGTGGGTTACACAAATTCCTCCTATACGCTGAAAACCGATCTCATCGCCAAATACGTCTGCGGACTACTCAAGAAGATGAAACGCGGTGGCTATAGCCACGTCATTCCAACGCCAAGCGATGAAATGAATGAGGTGCCATTACTGGACTTTGACGCAGGCTACGTGCTTCGAGCGCGCGACATCATGCCCAAGAGCGGTGACCGACAGCCCTGGAAGAATAACGACAGCTACACCAAAGACTATGCCAGCCTGGAATTTAAACGTAACAAATACAGCGAACTGGAATTTCATTGATATCAGAGGCCACACGATGAAAAACACGATACTTAAAGTTGGGGCTGCGTTCGTTGTCGCTATCGCAGTATTTGTCATTGCACTACCGACCATCATGCACAAGGCTGGCTTACACCCACAATACACAGGCGAAACCCATCAACTGCCTGCCGGCATGCGCGCACTCATAGTAACCACCAGTCACGGGGTGCTAAATGCTCCGGGAGAAACAACGGGTAAAGCTACCGGTATCGCTCTTCAAGAGTTGACACACCCCTATTACAGCTACCTGGATGCCGGCATGCAGATAGATGTCGCCAGCATTAAGGGCGGTCAGATTCCAGTCGATCCCAGTGGCTTCAGTCGCACCATGATCAGCCCCGAAGACGAGCGTTACCTCGATGACACCATTCTACTCGCCAAAGTGGAAAACTCCCTGCGTATATCTGACGTCGATTTCAACCAGTACGACGCCATTTTTATTGTCGGCGGTTGGGGTGCAGCTTACGATTTGGGTTATTCAGAAGTGTTGGCCGATAAAATAGGTGAAGCCTATTACGGCGCTAAAGAGCCACTCATGGGTTCTGTCTGCCACGGTGCCTTGGGCTTTATCAACGTAAAAGACCTTAACGGCAACAAACTGATAGCCGGCCGTGCCATGACAGGCGTCACCGACAAACAGGTCAAAGAGCTGGACATTAAACTTACCCCACTGCATCCAGAAACGGAGCTGCGTAAAGCCGGTGCGGTATTTGAAAGCCAAACGGCCTTTCGGGATGTTTTCGCGACGCACGTGGCCATCGATGCAGAGCAGCGCTTTATCACCGGGCAGAATCAAAACTCCGGTTTAGAAACCGCGCAAAAGATGATTGCGATTCTGGCTCGCCGATAGGTGATCTCAAGTCCAACAAACAGCAACAAAAAATAATAAAGGCAGGGAAAGTTCAATGATCTATCGAGCGTTTTACAGTGCCGGGGTATTAACCGCTATTGCGTTGATCAGTGCCTGCTCCAGAACAGCCAATGTGGGTGCGAGCGAGCTTAAAACATTATGGCAAGACCCTGACTTTACCCCCGGGCAAGAAGCATTTTATTACGTGCGCGTTCTGGAGAATCCAGTGTGTCGCTGGTCTACATGGGATGCCATCCGCGCCGGCGAAAAACCTCGCTCAGACCTGCCAGCGACTATTCAGGAACGCGCTTGGTCGTCACCTATCTGGTACAGCGCATCAGGAGAAAACCATCATTTCGTCAATTAGATCGCACCTTGCTCAATGCAGTGGTGCTATTTCCCTGATTTGCAGTTTGTGCTGTGTAAGCTACGCCCTTGCCGAACCAGACATAGATAGCAGGCCCAATATTCTGTTGATCCTTGCTGACGACTTAGGCTATTCAGACATAGGTTCATATGGCAGTGAAATCAGCACGCCAAATCTGGATCATCTGGCACAAAGCGGACTGCGCTTCAGCAACTTTCATACGACGGCCAGCTGCGCCCCAACTCGCGCCATGCTATTAACCGGCGTTGATAGCCATCGAGCAGGTGTGGCCAATATCAGTGAAGCGCTGACACCCGAGCAAGCCCACTCACCGTTTTATCGCGGGACACTCAATCACAACGTTGTCACTATCGCTACTCTGTTGAGGGATGCAGGATACAACACCTCATTGGCCGGCAAATGGCATCTGGGGTATGCAGACGAATCATTACTGCCGATAAACCGTGGCTTCGAGCAAACGGTCACCATGCCTTTTTCTGGAGGCGACAACTGGACACAGCAATCTTACGTTCCCCACTATGAAAAAACTCTCTGGTTAGAAAACGGCAAGGAAATCTCCGTGCCTGAAGACTTTTATTCTTCCAAATTTATCGTCGATAAAACCATTGAGCAACTGGAGAACAATCTGCATACCACTAGAACAAACAGAAAGCCCTTTTTCTCTTATGTGTCGTTTCAAGCGGTACACATACCCGTGCAAGCCCCTAAAGCATTCACCAACAAATATATTGGAAGCTATAAAGATGGCTGGCATGCGCTGCGCAAGAATCGGCAGAAAGCCGTTAAAAATCTGGGACTTTTACCCGCCAGCGCCCCCATGAAGCGGATGCCATCAACAGCAGACTGGGATGATCTCTCAGAAGAGGAGAAACGTTACAATGACAAGCGAATGGCCGTATACGCCGGCATGGTCGATGCCATGGATCATCATATCGGCCGTCTCATTCAATACCTAAGAGACTCCGGCCAATACGACAACACGATCATTCTATTCACTTCCGACAACGGTCCAGCAGCCGCAGACTTGCCCCTGCTTTGGATTAAATTGCTGGGATACAACCGCGATTACGAAACACTGGGCGAGCGTTATAGTTACAACACGCTGGGGGTCAGTTTCGGCAGCGCGGCAGCTTCACCTTTAGGTCACTATAAATTTTATTCTGGCGAAGGCGGCATGCGCGTCCCCCTGATTGTAAGCGGCCCACAGGTTGCCGACACTCACCGGGGTAGCATCAGCCACAGCAAAGCATTTGTGAAAGATCTGGCGCCCACGATTCTTGCACTGGCAGGCACCCAGCACCCCGGCACGCAATACAAAGGCAGAACAATCGAGGCCAACACAGGCAGAGACCTGCTACCTATCATCACTGCAGCAGCAGACTCTGTTTATGCTAATGAAGACGTTATCGCCTATGAGATTGGCGGCAACGCCGCACTCATCAAAGGCGACTATAAAATCACCCTAAATCGAGGCGGCACAAACGACAACCGTTGGCATCTCTACAACATCACACAAGACCCAGGGGAAACTGAACGATTAGAAACTGTTGAGACAGCCATATTTTTTGACTTACTTTCCGAATATGAAACCTACGCCAGTGTAAACGGAGTGATACCGGTGCCACATAACTATCATCAGCCAGTTCAGATTCTACGGAACGGTATCAAAGCCAAGTTTAAGAATAGTTTGAACACCCCGAGCGGTATAATTTTCACTTTGATTCTGGTTACAACCATCGTCCTTCTAATTGCTCGAAAGCTTATAAAAACATCAAGGGGCACTCCATGACGGTGACAGCTCAGGCATCCAGGAGCAGAATCCATGAACTATGACCCTATGCGAGAGTTCGCGGTCAAGGCCTTTCGAGCCAGGCTGGTAAGACTCGGCATCGACCCTCTTGAATTGAATGAAGTCGCTATTCTAGGCCGTGATTCCGCCGCCAGCGGGCAATCGCCTCCTTCCGTGCATGAGATCCTTGAAACAGCAGTGACAATGTCGGGAGACCCCCTGTTACCGCTTCGAATCGGTGAGGATATAGATCTTGCTGCATACGGTACCTACGGTTTCGCCCTCATGAGCTGCGCTAACATAGGCGCTTCCCTGGAGTTCTTTCTTCGCTATGGGCAAACGTTTCTAGATTCTTCCAGTTGGCTCCGTATAGACTGCGACGACGGGCTAATTCTCCGCCTGGAGCAAACGGCCGGCACTAATTACCAACAGATGCTTGTTACTGAATCGGTTTTTTCGAATTTTCGTGGAATTAGTGAAGTATTGGTCGGTGGATCATACGAAGGCGTCAGAGCGTGTTTCAATTATCCCAGACCAGCGCACTTTGACGCCTACCAGGAGCGCTTGTCAGTGCCGCTGGAATTCGATCAGGAACACACCCAGATATTTATGCCCGATCAGTGGTTATGCCAACGGGTAAGAACCGGAGAACCAACGACTAACGTACTGTTCAGTCAGCAGTGCGAGGAATTAGTCAGCGGAATGACAGAGGTCGATGAAACCGCCGCCATCGTGCGCCGCTTACTCATTCATTCAGCCGGGAATTTTCTCAGTATCTCTGAAGTCGCAGAACAACTACACGTTACCGAGCGAACACTAAGGCGCCGCCTGGCGGCTGAGGGAACAGATTTCCGGACAATCTTCAATGACATCAAGAACACGCTTGCCCAGAATTATCTGCGTAAAACATCACTCAGCGTCGTTGAAGTAGCAGATCTTCTGAACTATGCCGAAGCCACAAACTTCCATAGAGCCTTCCAACGGTGGAATTCGACCACGCCCGCCGATTATCGGCGACAGGCATCGCCTTGAGTAAAGCCTCCGGCAACAACACAAGTACAATCAAAGGGATACTGTAGTTTCGACAAGCTACCTGGAGTTAAAAAAATCGACTAGTGATCAGGTTCTGTTTTGGTCAAATTCATACTTCAGGAAAGACCTATTTTAGAATTTCAAGGCTGTTCTTTCCTTATTGCCTTGGTTAAGATCTATTGTTAAATGAGTAGATTATCCTGTCAATACTCAAGCGTCACCCCTTTTAAAGAGTCCTGGCATTTTATTTTGTCCCATTTCAATTCTCCTTGAGATTGATCAGTACACCAATGCTGAGATATACCCGAGCATCTTGGAGTTTTGGTGAATAAGGAGTTTTATCGTCGTTATCGGCACTAAAATTAACCAATGTCATGCTGCCCACCAAACCGTTACCTTCACTAAGGCTTTACTTAACTGTAGGGATTTTGTAGGGATTTACCGTGACTTTGTAGGACCTTAGGGACTTTAAACTGGCTACAGATGCCCTGAAATAGTAATAAAAACAATAAGTTAAATATATCTATCCAGCATTCATAATGCTGGGGTCGGTGGTTCAAGTCCACCCGTAGCCACCATATTTCTCAATGCCTTCAACTATATAAATACCTTCAGCTTTTTTCATTAATCTTCACACTCAAAGTGCCGG
>Ga0209557_1000284_pt1 | contig 31624 bp, 28 predicted proteins | sample SaaInlV_120m_DNA_4_FD_184672 | JGI IMG/M metagenome (GOLD analysis project Ga0209557, IMG submission 184672) | Marine microbial communities from expanding oxygen minimum zones in the Saanich Inlet - Saanich Inlet SI074_LV_10m_DNA (SPAdes) (version 2) | ecosystem: Environmental > Aquatic > Marine... | reverse complement strand
GCGAAGGCCAGTTTTCCAAACGCCCTTTCCTCAAGACCCATATCAGCCCCGTCATCTCGCCTATGCGGTTTGGCGAAGACGCGGTCGATGTTGTGTACAAATGCATTGAACACAACATCCCCATGTCGTGCATCACCGCCGCCCAAGCAGGTGCAACCGCGCCTGCCACCCTTGCAGGGTTCCTCGCGCAGTCCCTCGCTGAAACACTGGCGTCCCTTGTGATGGTCAATGTGATTTCCCCCGCCTTCCCGATGATCTTTTCCAACTGGCCGCTGGTGATTGATCTGCGCAGCGGGGCGTTCGCGGGGGGTGGCGGCGAAACGACCGTTCTTAATGCCGCGTCCGCGCAGCTGTCCAACTGGCTTGGCCTGCCCTCCGGCGTCGCGTCCTCCATGACAGACGCCAAAGCGATTGATGCGCAATACGGCATTGAAAAAGGCATGACATCGCTGGCGGCGGCCCTCGCAGGGGGCAACCTGATCTATGAATCGAGCGGCATGACCGCATCGCTTCTGGGTGCATCGTTTGAAGCGTTTGTGATTGATGATGAAATGCACGCCATGACCTACCGCACCCTACGCGGGATTGAGGTGACCGACGACAACCTCGGCTATGATGCCATCTGCTCGTCGATTTTGGGCGACGGCCATTTCCTCGGGTCCGATCACACCTACGCCGCGATGGAACGCGATTACCACTACCCGACCATGGCCGACCGTGAGCAGCCCAAAACGTGGGCCGACGCAGGGGCGCAAACCGCATGGGACCGCGGCAAAATACGGGTAGATGACGTTCTCTCCACGCATAAACCCGCCTATTTGTCCGCCAAACAGGACGCGGAAATCCGCGCGGCCTTCAATATCATTGGTTAGGTCACCCTTGACGCGCACGCGCGAACCGTGAAGCGTGGCACCCAATAACAAAGGGGCCGCACCATGACCAAACTGCACAAGAAAATCGTTCTAACGGGGGCGTGCGGCAGCCTTGGCATGGAAATCCGCGCGACCCTTGCGGCGCTGTGTGACACACTGGTGTCCGTGGACATCGCAGAGGCCCCCGCGACCCTGTTGGACAACGAAACCTTCGTACAAGCAGACTGCGCAAAACTGGACGAGGTTCTGCCCCTGATGGAGGGCGCCACCATGGCCGTCCACTTCGCCTCAATCCCCGATGAACGCCCGTTCGAAGACCTCCTCGGGCCCAATTTTCTGTCATCCTATAATATATGGGAAGCAGGGCATCGCCACGGCGTTCAGCGGGTGATCTATGCCTCATCGGTGCACGCGGTCGGCATGGTAGAAAACGCAGCCGGTGCGGACCTTGATGTCGATCACGCCCCCGATACCTTTTACGGGCTGGCCAAATGTTTCACCGAAGACCTTGGTAAATTGTACTGGGCCAAACGGGGCATGGAATCTGTGCATCTGCGCATCTTCTCTGCCACCAAAGTCCCGCAGAACGCCCGCGCACTGCGCACATGGCTCAGCTTTGATGACCTGCGCCACCTTGTTGACCGCGCCGTGTCGGCGACCACAACGGGCTTCACCGTCGTCTACGGAATTTCCAACAATGACCGCGCGCCGGTGAACAACCAAAAGGCCGCGTTCCTTGGGTATAAGCCAAAAGACAACGCTGAAAACTGGGCGGACAGTTTGCTTGCCGCAGCACCCCCCGCCGACCCGTCCGACCTTGCACAACTCACGCTGGGGGGGCCTTTCGCGACCATTCCATTGGGCGAAAGTGGCGTGGCCGCGATCAAGGCCATGGCGGCCCAAAGCGAACCAACCTCCCCCGCACCGGATGCCAAAAAACTGCCGTCATTTTTGACCAAGCGCGGCATGAACCCCTAAAACGTCAATACGAACCGCGCACCAACGTCGGATGGGACAAGGGCAATTTCAGCATCGTGGGCCTCAAGGATGCGGCGCACAATCGGCAATCCCATTCCAGTGCCTTCACCGGCGCGGCGCGATGTGAAAAACGGTTCGAATATCTTGGTGCGGTGGCCTTCCGACACACCCGGTACGTTGTCTTGAACGGTCAGCGTTCCATCAAACGACACTGTTATCTTCGTCGCACCATGCGCACGTGCATTCCCGACCAAATGATCAAGCACCAGCCGCAACGCATCCTGCGGCAAAGGCACCACCCCATCCTGCGCGACATCGACGTCCGTGGCCACATCAGACAACAGCGCCTCTCCGCCAACGCCCGGGTCCTCGGCCAATGCCAGTGCGCGTTGGGCATCCAACAGAAACGTCATGCGGTCTGCGGCCCCTGCGATCCGGCCCAGCAAAATGTCACGTTCCGCCGCTGGTAAATCAGGCGATCCCAAAAGTTCCGCCGCCCCGCGCACCACCGTAATCGGGGATTTCAATTCATGGGTGACGTGGTCTGCAAAGCTGCGCAACACGACCTCGCGGCGGTGCAGCGCATTGCCCATATCAAGAAACGATTGCCCCAGCGCATGCATGTCCGACGTGCCATATTGATCGAGAGGGGCAAACGCATCTTCGCCACCAGATCGCAACACTCCCACGCGGTCCCGCAAGGCCCGAACAGGGCCAAGCAAAAACCGCCACAACCCCCAGCCCATCACAAACGTCGCGGCCAAAACACCGCCCCCCGCGCCGTACACCGCCTCTCGGTAGCCCATCACGGGGGCCGCGTAGCGCACAAATACGATCCCGATCACAGGCAAGCACAACACCACAAGCAATGTCACAGCCACGACCAACCAGAGCGGCGGACGCCATTTGCATTTAATGCGGGTCATGTCGTGCAAGGCTCCATGCGGATGCCAATCCCGTGCATCGTATCAATCGCATCTGCACACCCCGCCGCCCTAAGCTTGGCACGCAGATTGCGCAAATGGCTGTCCATCGTGCGGTCACTTACATGGATGTTCACACCAGAAATCGCATCGACCAATGCGGGGCGCAAATGGACCTGATCGGGGCGCGTCATCAGCTTGACAAGCAGGTCCATTTCCCGCGCCGTCAGGGCCACGACCTCTCCGCGCACGCGGGTCAGGTGGCGTGCGGGGTCGACCTCAAGAACACCATGGCGCAAGGGCTGATTCTCTGGCGTGGTGCCACCGCGCCGCAAAATCGCCTTTATACGTGCCACCAATTCACGGGGTGAAAACGGCTTGGGCAGATAATCATCCGCACCGTGCGGCACACTTCAAGCCCGTCCATTTCAGGCAGGCCAATATCAAGCACCACCAAATCAGGTTTGATCCGCATCACCGCCGCCAGCCCTTCGCGCCCGTCGCCCGCCTCTTGGGTTTGAAAACCCGCTTGGGTCAACGCAATGCGCACCACGTCGCGGATGTTGGCATCATCATCAATGATCAGGATTGTCTGGCTCACGGCGCAGGCTCGTTTTGGGAAACCTTAGCGACAATCACCGCCCTAGGAAACGGGCGCGTCGCACGATCCAGCCACCATCCATCCAGTTGCAATTTGCTCGGCACCGCTTTGGTATATGTCGTCATGGGTCTGCGTCCTGTCATTTGGGTTAACCCCGTTATGAAAGGCGTTTGTACAGACCCGTTCGCCCGTTTGTGCAGAATATGTGCAGACGTTAAAGCGCGCCGTTGGCCGCATTCTTAAGGGCCGTAATATTGGCGCCGTACACCTCCGGCGTGTCAACGGACCCACCGCGAAACACTGCTGATCCCGCGACCAGAACATCCGCACCCGCCGCCGCCACAAGGGGGGCGGTGTTGGGATCAATCCCGCCATCAACCTGAATGTGGATCGGACGATCCCCTATCATCAAGCGACACCGCGCGACTTTGTCGACCATCGCATGGGTAAATTTCTGTCCCCCAAAACCAGGATTTATGGTCATGATCAGGATCATGTCGATGTCGTCCAAAATATCCTCAACAACGGACAGCGGCGTCGTCATGTTCAACGCGACACCGGCCATGGCCCCCTCCGCGCGCACCGACTGCAAAGACCGGTGCAAATGCGGCCCAGCCTCAGCGTGAACCGTGATCATATCACTGCCCGCTTTGGCGAAGGCACCGATGTAGGGATCAGCAGGCGATATCATCAAATGCACATCCATAAACGTCTTCACATGCGGGCGGATCGCGGCGACAACATTTGGCCCGATGGTCAGGTTGGGCACAAAATGCCCGTCCATCGGGTCCACATGAATCCAGTCCGCGCCCTGCGCTTCAACCGCTTGAATTTCAGCCCCTAGATTGGCGAAATCCGCAGACAAAATTGACGGGGCGATTTTAATGGATCGATCAAATGACATAGGGATTCCTTTGCGTCTACGGTTGGGAGATACCGCGCCAACCCAGCCCGTGCAATCCCGCGCTGAGCATGGTATTTTGACGCCATGGATACATTGACCCTTTCATCAAACAGCACCTTCGCCCCAGATGAGGCGTTTGTCCTCAGCCGCGCCGAACTCGATACACGCCGCCCGCCACAACTGCACACCCAAGACTTCCATGAATTGGTGTGGGTCCAAAACGGGGCAGTGCGCCTGCATCTCGACGATGAAAAACGCGATCTGGTTGAGGGCGATGTTCTGTTCATTTCCCCCGATCAACGCCACGGCCTGCAAGGCAAAGAGGACGCGGCGATTGTCGTCTCCCTCGCCATTCGGCCCGGGGTCATCAAGGCCATCGGCAGCCGTCACGAAGACCTCGCTGGGGTTGCATTCTGGGGACCATCACAAACGCCGACCATCGCCCACCGAGATATGCGCCAGCTCGCTGCGCTTAATCAAGCGGCGCTGCAACTTGAACGCAGCCCGCGTCGCAAACTCTACCTCGAAGCGTTCCTGCTCCCCTTCCTCGTGGCGCTTGATCGTCCACCCGAGGGCATGGGCCAAGACGCGCCCAATTGGCTTATTGCGGCCTGCGCCAGCGCACAAAACGCGAATGTATTTCGCCAAGGTGCCGCCGGTTTTGTCGCCGCGACAGGTCGCGCGCACCCGCACGTGTCGCGCACCATGCGCCGCTTTATGGGGGTTACGCCGTCCGATTACATCAACACAGTGCGCATGGATCACGCCGCGCGCCAATTGGCTGGCACGTCTGATCCCTTGGGCGAAATTGCCGCCGATTGCGGTCTTCCAAACCTGTCGCATTTTCACAAATTGTTCTTGGCACATCACGGTGAAACGCCCCTGCGATATCGTCGTGTGCGCCAACGCAATCTGATCCAGCCCCGCGCCTGATCACCCCCATGACGCAGTGTCCATGCTTGCCAAACCGCACAACTCCGTGACACTGTCAGACCTCACAAATCGGAAGTTTCCCATGCAAACGATGGACGCGAACACCACCACACTCCCGCAGGTGCAAGAACCGCGAAATGATGGAATTCCGCTGGATCTGTCATGGGTCAAAGCCGTGCAGGCCAATACGTCCGCGATTGAACGCCGCGCCGCCACATTGCCCGGTCGCCGTTCCGTCAAAAAAGATTTTCAGGCCGCATGGCTGTGCAAAGCAATCAGCCTGATGGACCTCACCACATTGTCGGGGGACGACAGCGAAGGCCGCGTGCGCCGTCTATGCGCCAAGGCCCGCCAACCCGTCCGCGCCGATCTGCTGAAAACCCTCGGAATGGAGGGGCTGACCACCGGCGCGATTTGTGTCTATCACGATATGGTCGAAACGGCGGTGGACGCCCTGCACGGCACAAAAATCCCCGTTGCTGCCGTGTCCACGGGCTTCCCCGCAGGCCTATCCCCCCTTCACCTACGCCTTGCTGAAATCGGCGAAAGCGTGAACGCGGGTGCGCAAGAAATCGACATCGTCATCACCCGCCGCCATGTTCTGCAAGGCAACTGGCAGGCCTTGTACGATGAAATGGCACAAATGCGCGCCGCCTGCGGCGATGCCCACGTCAAAGCAATCCTGGCCACGGGGGAACTCGGGTCTTTGCGCAACGTCGCGCGCGCCTCCGTTGTTTGCATGATGGCCGGTGCGGATTTCATCAAAACATCCACCGGCAAAGAACCCATCAACGCGACCCTGCCTGTGACACTGACCATGATCCGCGCGATCCGCGACTACCACGACCGCACAGGCATCCGCGTCGGCTACAAACCCGCAGGTGGCATCAGCAAAGCCAAAGACGCGCTGGTCTATCTTTCCATGATCAAAGACGAACTCGGCGACCGCTGGCTGAAACCCGACCTGTTCCGCTTCGGCGCGTCGTCCTTGCTGGGCGACATTGAACGGCAACTCGAACATCACGTCACTGGCGGCTACTCCGCTGGCTGGCGTCACGCGATTGGATAATCCGATGAGTGTTAAAGATATTTTTGAATCAATGGACTATGGTCCCGCCCCTGAAGACGCGTCAGACGCGCTCATATGGCTGGCAGACCGTGGCGGCATTGCGGGCCATTTTATCAACGGCAAATGGGGCCCTTTGCGCGATGATTTCGCATCGACCAACCCTGCGACAGGTGAAAAGCTTGCTGGCGTCACAAAAGGCACCGCAGCCGAGGTTGCCATCGCTGTGGCCGCCGCGCGCAAAGCCCAACCTAAATGGGCAAAAGACGGCGCAGCCCGCGCCAAAGTCCTTTATGCTATCGCCCGTCTCATGCAGAAAAACGCGCGCCTTTTGGCCGTGATGGAAACGCTGGACAACGGCAAACCGATCCGCGAATCCCGCGATATTGATGTCCCCCTCGCGATCCGCCATTTCTACCACCACGCAGGGTTCGCGCAGTTGATGAACGAAGAAATGCCAGATGCCGAACCGCTTGGCGTGTGCGGGCAAATCATCCCGTGGAATTTCCCGCTGCTGATGCTCGCCTGGAAAATCGCGCCCGCCTTGGCGATGGGCAACACAGTCGTTCTGAAACCGGCTGAATACACGTCCCTGTCGGCTATGATTTTCTGTGAAATTTGCACAGCCGCAGGCGTCCCCCCCGGTGTCGTCAACATCGTCACGGGCGACGGCGAAACGGGCGCGGCGTTGGTCGATGCCAACGTCGATAAAATCGTCTTCACGGGATCAACAGCCGTGGGCCGCATCATCCGTGAACAAACTGCTGGCAGCGGCAAAGCCCTGTCCTTGGAGCTGGGCGGCAAATCCCCCTATATCGTGTTTGACGATGCTGATCTGGACTCAGCCGTCGAAGGCCTCGTGGATGCGATCTGGTTCAACCAAGGCCAAGTCTGCTGCGCCGGATCCCGCTTGTTGGTCCAAGAAGGCATCGCGGATCGCTTCTACGCGAAACTCAAATCCCGCATGGACGGGCTGCGCATCGGTGATCCGCTGGACAAATGCATCGACGTCGGTGCCATCGTGGACCCCACCCAATTGGCCCAGATCAAAGCGATGGTCGACGCCAACACATCGGGCGAAATGTATCAGTGCGATGCCCCAGATGGTTGCTTCTATCCGCCCACCCTCGTCACCGGCCTCGCCCCTGCTGACACCTTGATGCAAGAAGAAATCTTCGGCCCCGTGCTGGTCGCCTGCACCTTCCGCACCCCTGCGGAGGCCGTGGAAATCGCCAACAACACCCGTTACGGATTGGCCGCATCGGTCTGGACAGAGAACATTAACCTCGCGCTGGATATCGCCCCAAAACTGGTCAGCGGCATCGTCTGGGTCAATGCCACGAACCTGATGGACGCAGCCGCGGGTTTCGGCGGTGTGCGTGAATCAGGCTTCGGGCGCGAAGGCGGCTGGGAAGGCCTTGCGGGATACACCAAGCCCAGAGGCAAGCTCACTAAGATCACCGCGCCGACGGCGTTCACCAAATCGGACGGCACCCCCGCCGCCCCGATGGACCGCACCGCAAAACTTTATATCGGCGGCAAACAAGCCCGCCCCGATGGCGGGTATTCAGATCCCGTCTTCAACAAATCAGGCAAGCTGCTGGGCCACGCAAGCATCGCCAACCGCAAGGACCTGCGCAACACGGTTGAGGCAAACGCCGCCGCCAAAGGCTGGTCCAAATCCACAGGCCACCTGCGTGCCCAAATCCTCTACTACATCGGTGAAAACCTAAGCGCGCGGGCTGATGAATTCGCGACCCGCATCAACCAGCTTACGGGCGGGCGCACGGGCACAGGCGAAGTCGATGACGCGATCAACCACCTGTTCACATGGGCCGCTTGGGCCGACAAACATGATGGCGCCGCCAAAGGCGTGCCGATCCGCGGAGTCGCCCTCGCCATGAACGAACCCGTTGGCAACATCGCGATCCTGACGGACGACACGCGCCCACTGATGGGATTGATCGAACCGCTGGTCCCTGCCCTCGCCATGGGCAACCGCGTCACGGCTGTTGCGTCACAGGCCTTCCCGCTGGCGGCCACCGATTTTTATCAAGTGTTGGAAACCTCGGACCTTCCCGCAGGTGTGGCCAACATTCTGACGGGCAGCCACGCGGACCTCGCCCCGCACATGGCAGCCCACGCCAATATCGATGCGGTCTGGTCGTTTTCGACAGCCGACGTGTCCAAAATCATCGAAGCGAAATCCACATCCAACCTCAAGCGCACGTGGGTCAACCATGGGATGCACCGCAGTTGGCCGTCGTCCATTTGGCGCGCCCAAGCGACCGAGGTCAAAACGATCTGGATTCCTTACGGCGAATAATGACAGTCGAATAATCACGGGCGAACACCCATGGCCCCAGCGCCCCGAAAGGGGCGCCCCCCCCGCCGTCCGCAGGACCAGATCGTCAGATCAATTCTTCTTGCGCCATGTCCCCAGCCAGCGGGATAAACGGCCCTTGCGCTCGGACAGATCGGCGCTCACATGATCCATGCGGTCGCCGGCTTTGTCAGCCAACGGGTCCAACGTGCGTTCGCGCAACTGCATCCACATCGCGCGCACAAAGACGGCCCCACCAATCATGAACAAGAAGATCACCAAATTCACCCATGGGAACGGTCGGAAATCCTCGCTCGGGGCGGGTCGGATAGCGACCGCATTGGGATAAATCGACGCCCACCGCACACGCCAGCCATAATGCGTCACAACCACCCATTGCGCGTCGGCGGTTGAAATCGTGGCAGAGGCTTCGGCCTGCAAATCAGAACTGTCGAACTTGAAATAGGGCGGGTAAATCCAGCCCGTGTCTTCATTGCGAAACACCATCGTTTCGTTGTTGCCGCGTATCAGACCAAACAGATACGTCGCCTTGCGTTCCGTATTGATAAGACGCAAATCGCGCGTCACGTTGTCGATCTGACCCGTATCGGCCTGCGCGTAAAACAGACGCTGAAAGCCGCCGAAATCGGTGCGGATAACTTCGGTGGATGTCACCCGTGCAATGTCTTGTTGCGGCATCACGTAGTGCAGGAAAAGCCCGATAATCAGGAACAATGCAATGCGAAGAACTCGTCGAATATTGCGCATGGGTTAGACCTTTAATTGATGAAGTAGATGATGGGCCCGACGACCAGCGGCGGGATCACAAAGATGAGAAGCATAAGTTTCTTACGCAGACCGCGTTCATACACCGTCATGCCACTTGCAACGAAATTCGCGCGCATGTCAGGGGTCGCATCATCCGGCGCGGTCGCATCCCATTCTTCTTCCAGCTTTTCGCGCCGGATGGATCGCGAATACAAAGACACGCACAAATAAATCACGGACAGGGCCAGAAACCCGAATACGACCAATCTTACAAACAACATGTCATCTCCTCGTTAGCGCGCCACGGAGCCACGCGCGCGATCAGATCGTCTTGCACAGGTCGCCCGCTTGCGAGTTCTTCCATCGGTTCTTCAAAGCCGAACAACGCTTCACACGTGCCAGCCTTATCCACCTGATACTCGTTTGACAGGAATTCCGCCACATAAGCCTTCTCGGCATCTGGCCAGCCCATATACGAGCTTTAAAACACTTCTTTGTGGCAGATGAACAGTCGGCGCACTTCCATCGGCAACAAGTCCGCGAACAGGGACCTTAGCATGCCTTCAGCGTTCTATTCTGCGCCGTTCTGTGATACTTAACTATTTGTAGCTGGTTCCCGTATCGATTCCTCTCGTCAGATAAACTACTGTTTTCTAAAAAAAGCCGCAGTTGAAGGTAGCGCGCGCCCCTCTGATTTAACTATTCGCATAATCAGTCATACGTAATTATAGTGTTTCCCATCCTTTCGGGTCTACAAAGCAACATCTTTTTTGGGATCTTTGAAAAAACCCAAAAGCGCGTCCGTGGATTAGTTCAAATAGGGTTCGCGCCGCTCAGGCGCGCACTCGATCTGATTTTGGGTCATAGGGTGTACGCAGATGTGTGGTGGTTTTGATATGTTGACCCGCCAGATCAATGATAAAGCTGTGGCTGTTCACAAACGCCTGATCAATCGTGTGACCAACTTCGATGTCACACAATGCAACCGCGGCACCTAAGCTATGCCCATAGCCGGCTGAGCGGACTTCACCCACTTCAACGCCGTCGCAAAGCACGGCCTCTCCACCCCAAATCTGTGCATCTGCATCGTTCAAGACTAATTGGATAATGCGACGATTCAGATGATTTGGATCAGCTTTCGCGGCAAGCAACGCGTCTTTTCCGATAAAGCCACCCGGTTTGTCAAAATCGACCGCAAAGCCCAGACCAGCCTGTAGTGGCGTGATGTCAGGGGTCAATTCGCGGCTCCAAGCGCGATAGCCTTTTTCGATCCGCAGACTATCCAGCGCGTAATACCCGGCGTCACGGATGCCATGATCGGCTCCGCCCCGCATCAGGTCGTCATAAACCCCGGCGCAAAATTCAGTCGGGACAATAAGCTCCCAACCCAACTCGCCCACATAGGTCATGCGGTTTGCCATCACGGTGGCATAGCCTAGGTCGATGCTCTTGCAGGTGCCAAACGCAAAGCTGTCGTTCGACAGATCGGATTTGGTCAATCCGCCCAACACGTCGCGGGATTTTGGCCCCATAAGTGCCAGAACAGACCACGCCGATGTGACATCGGTCATGAACACATGGGCGTCAGGTGCAAAATTGCGCGAAATCCAGTCGGCATCGCGCACCGCCTGCGCCGATCCGGTGATGATGAAAAACGCGTCTACTTTTGTGCGAATGACTGTCAGGTCGCTTTCAAATCCGCCGCGTTTGTTCAACAGGCCCGTGTATACAGTTTTGCCAATCGGCACGTCGATATTTGCGGCACAAATTCTGTTAAGTTCAGTGCAGGCATCGCCCCCCTGCACCAGTAATTTGGCAAAGGATGTTTGGTCGAACACGGCGACGCCTTCACGCACCGCCTTGTGTTCTTCCGCGACTGCATCGTGCCAGTTTTGGCGGCCAAAGCTATATTCGGTGTCTGCCTTTGTGCCTTCGGGCGCGAACCAATTTGCCCTTTCCCAGCCCATTTTTGATCCAAAGACTGCCCGTTTTGCGGCCAGTCGGTCATATAGCGGCGAGCGACGGAACGGGCGTGCTGTGTCTAATTCTCGGTTCGGCCATGGCATTGCATAATGCAGTCCCAATGTTTCTTTCACCCTGTCGTGCAGCCACGTCGGATTGTTGTTAAAATCGGCAAAACGACGGATGTCGACGGCAAACAGGTCTGACGTCGCCTCACCTTCCACAATCCATTCAGCAAGCGCACGCCCCGCACCACCCGCGCTTGCGATGCCCATCGAATTGAAGCCAGCGCCAACAAAGAAGTTTGCCAGCTCTGGCGCTTCACCTAGCAAATAGTTGTTATCAGGCGTGAAGCTTTCAGGGCCGTTGTAGAATTTGCGAACACCTGCGTTTTCCATATCCGGCACACGGATCAGCGCGTTGTTCAAAAGAATTTGAAACTGGTCCCAATCGTCGGGCAACAAGGAGAATTCGAATTTGTCAGGGATGCCTTCCATGCCCCACGGTTTTGCCTCAGGTTCAAACCCGCCCATCACAAGCCCGCCAGTTTCTTCTTTGAAATAGATATAACCGTCTGGGTCGCGCAAAACCGGAAGATCGGGCTTAACGCCCTTCATTGGCTCCGTCACGATATACATATGCTCAGCGGAATGAAGCGGGACATTCACACCGCACATCTTGCCAATCTCGCGGGCCCATTGACCTGCACAATTGACGACGACTTGCGCTTCAATTGTGCCGTGATCCGTTACAACCCCAGTTACGACGCCGTCCTTAGTGGTTATATCGGTGACTTTCACGCCTTCGATAACCCGCGCGCCGCCATTGCGTGCACCCTTTGCCAAAGACTGGGTCAAATCGGTCGGGTTGGCCTTACCGTCTCCGGGCATCCAAATCCCGCCTTTCAGATCACCAGTTTGCATCACTGGCCATTTGTCGTCGGCCTCTTGTGGGGTCAGAACATCCACCTCGACGCCCTGCGCGCGGGCGGCAGCGGCTGTGCGCATCAGCATTGTCATTCTGTCATCAGTGCGCGCGACAGTGACGGACCCGCACTGCATCCAACCTGTCGCCAACCCTGTTTCAGCCTCAAGATCCGCATAAAGCTGTGTTGAATAGCGGATGAGATTGGTCATTGCTGGCTGACTTCGCAATTGCCCCACAAGACCCGCCGCATGCCATGTTGTCCCGCAGCTCAGCTGTCCTTGTTCCAGCAACACAACATCCCTGTGCCCCATTTTTGTCAGGTGATACGCCACCGAACAGCCAACAATGCCGCCACCAATGATGACATATTGCGCGCTTTGAGAGAAAGATTTGGACATTGCCCGACTCCACATCACTTTAAGTTGCCAAAATATTGCAATACTTTGCAAAACTATGCAATGGTGGTTATGTTAGTCGGTGATCTGAAAGGTCATCCCGTTTTGCGTAATCGCGCTTAGGACCTCGGGATCTGGGCGCTGATCCATGATAATGCATGTGCCTTTGGGCGGCGTTGGCATTGCCATCTGACCCACGACGCCAAATTTTGCATGATCCGCGATCACAAACCGCGTGCTCCCATTCAAAAGCATCTGTGTCCGAAAGCTGACCGCTTCTTTGCTAAAGTCCGTCAGCAGGGTTCGCGCAGACAACCCGCCCGCGCTTATCACCGCAAAATCAACGTGATACTGGCCGATCTGTTCGGTCGTCTCGATGCCGATCGTCGCCATTTCCTGAGTGTCGACTTTGCCGCCCAGCATGATCAATTCACGGCAGTTTGGTGCAACCTGTTGGGCGATCGCAAAGTCATTTGTGTAGACCATCAGGCCCTTGCGCGCGTGCAGCGCCTGCGCCAAAGCAAAGGTGGATGACCCGTTATCAAGAAACAACGAAGAGCCGTCTGGAATTTGGGCCGCCAAGGCAAGTGCAATACGGGTCTTGCCGCTAGCGTTTATGTGGCTCCGGCTTGCCATCGGGATTTCTTGGGTTCTGATTTGTGTCGCCCCACCCCTGATCTGTCGTAGTTTGACGCGTTCGGCCAGATACTCGATATCCTTGCGCACAGTCTCGCGTGTGACTCCAAGGTGCTCTGTCAAGGAACGCGTCGACACAGTTGTTTTGCGTTGGATTTGGTCCAGAATGATTGCGTGCCGCTCAGATGCCAACATTAATTGCCCTTTTCATAGGCTCGCGATGTTCGGGTGTCTTGCATTTGAACATGTCAGCCAACCTCTCGAACGGATCGCATAAACGCGCGTATCATTGGAACATCACGGCGCATTTTTAGGATAACAAGGGTTTCGACCATTTCCATTTCAAGACCGGTAATCTTGATCGGTTGCAAGCGCTCATCGTGATTATGTTCCGCTTGGGACACAAAGCCGATCCCGGCCCCAGACGCCACGATTTCGCGCATCGCCTCGCGACCATCCACTTCGATGATTGGTTTGATCTGGACATTCATTTCCTGCGCAGCTTCCTCGAGGTTCGCGCGCGTCCGCGATCCTGTTTCACGAAAAACCAAAGGCCATTTGGGCAGGTCCTTAAAGGCGATCTCGGTGCGGCCGTTCGGAAGATAGTTCTTGGCGGAAATGGCAATAATCGGGGCCCGCCCAATATCAAGCGCAGTGACGTCAGATGCCGGCTGCATGTTACCAACGACGCCGATTTCAGCATCATAATTGCGCAAACGGGCCAGCACTTCTTCGGTATTACCGGTTTTGATAGACACAAACACCTTGGGATTGCTCAGGCGGAAATGGCTGATCGCATCGGTCACATGCAATGCAGAGTCAGCAACGATGCGCAGCAACCCGGTTATGGCAGAACTCGAGTGATCGAGGTATTCACCGATGCTGTCTTCAATCTCGAAGAATTGTTTGGTCATCCGAAACAGGCCCTCGCCAGCTTCTGTCAAATTAACGTTTCGTTTCTCGCGCCGAAACAAAAGCGTGTCATGGGCCTGCTCTAACCGTTTGACCTGATCAGAAAGCGCTGGCTGAGTTTGGTTCAATCTATCTGCCGCACGCGAAAACCCACCGTAAAGGGCAACGCTATGAAAGGCACGAAGTTGCGTATATCTCATGTCGGAAAGCCATCACAAAAATTTATACTTAAAGTATAACTATAATACTCTGTCTGGACCTAACGCTCAAGCTGTAAGAGACCCACCAATTGCGCGTGCAGCTCTGGCGTCGCGGCACTGATGATCGGGCCTTCGTAGGTCAGGTCGGGTTTTTGCCCTGTCCATGTAGTCATAATCCCCCCTGCCCCTTCGACGACCGGACCAAGTGCAAGAAAATCGTAAGGCTTCAGATCGTAGTCGACCACAGCATCGACATGCCCTGCCGCAAGAAGCGCGTGTGGATAGCAATCATAGGCAAACCGCCGTGTTTGTCCGCTTTGCATTAGCTTTGCAAAAACCTTCGGATGAGCATCATAGATTTTCTCACCCTCGTTCACATAGAGAATGGCTTCAGCCAAATTTGTCTGTGTGGAAACGTGGATTTCAGCACCATTGCAAGTTGCCGCTGCTCCCTTGATCCCACAGTAAATTTCGCCCAATGCCGGCATGCCAATAATACCAAGCTGCGGATCGCCCGCCTCAAGATACCCGAGCAGAAATCCAAAAAGAGGGTGGCCAGACAAAAAAGACCGCGTTCCGTCAATCGGATCGATGACCCACAGGTGATCCTGACCAGATCCATCAATTCCGTATTCTTCGCCCAGAATGCTGTGATCAGGATATTTCTCCAAGATGGCCGTTCGTATCTGTTTTTCGATGCTCTGATCCGCAAAAGTTACTGGACTTTGGTCTTGCTTGAACGAAATCTCGACGGGCTTACGAAAGAAACCTTTGGCCAACTCAGCTGCGAGTTCAGCGAAATGGTGACCGTCTTCAAGCAATGTTGCGGCGTCCATGAATATCCCATCCTTTTGGTCTGTCCCATGGCCAACCGGTGCAAGTGGGTGCCGGCCAAGTCGATACGCGTTCAAGGTTCAAATGGGCGCAAAACGTCTTGCACGCCAAACGTCGTGTGTGTCTTCTTTTGTTTATATGTTTTTTTGTGTGATTCAAACCCATACATTTGCCTTTATGCCAATCACAGACTTCAGCGCAGGTCATGCGGATGGCGCGAAATTTTGCCCAGCACCATTCAAATTTCTCAGCACATTAAATCTATCAGAAAAATCTATTGAAAGATAAGTATTGTGGATTTTACATATGAGACGCACTGGTCCAAATTTACGCCAAATACCCCAAGCGGCGGAGCGCTCACATGAAAAATTACCCCCTCCCGAGACCGCAGCTAGGCGAACCCTACCTTTTGACGCCAGGGCCGCTTACGACATCATACGAAGTGAAAGAAGCAATGCTGCGCGATTGGGGCAGCTGGGACGATGATTTTCGCGCCATGACGCGGGATATGCGATTCCGATTGCTTGACCTGATTGGCCCGGGGTCCGACGCCTATGACTGTGTGCCAATTCAAGGGTCAGGGTCTTATTGCGTCGAAGCGATGTTAGGGTCCTTTGTGCCCAAAGACGGCAAAGTTCTGGTCTTGGCCAATGGGGCGTATGGCTTGCGGGCTGCGGTAACTTTGAAATGTATCGGGCGGGCCTATCACCTGTTGGACAAGGGCGACTACCTGCCGCCGCGTGGTGATGAAGTTACAGAAATCCTCAGTCAGGACGTGGCAATCACCCATGTCTTGGTCATCCACTGTGAGACAAGCTCAGGCATCCTGAACCCGGTGCAAGAACTGGCCGATGCGGCCCACGCAGCAGGGCGCAAGGTGTTGATCGACAGCATGTCGGCCTTTGGTGCTGTCCCGCTTGAGGCTGAAACCGTGAAGTACGCAGCGATGGTGTCTTCGGCAAACAAATGCATTGAGGGTGTTCCGGGCTTTGGTTTTGTAATCGCGCGCAAGGATGAACTTGTCGCCGCGAAGGGCAACAGCCATTCTCTGTCGCTTGACGTTGAGGCCCAATGGTCCGCGATGGAAAAAACCGGCCAGTGGCGATTTACACCGCCAACCCATGTAGTGGCCGCTTTTATCGAGGCGCTTAAGGGTCATAAAGCGGAAGGCGGTGTTGCAGGTCGCGGCGGACGCTATTACCGCAACCGTGATACAATGGTGTCCGGCATGCGCGAACTTGGCTTTGAAACTCTGCTGGATGATCGCTGGCTGTCTCCGATCATCGTGACCTTCTTCTGCCCTGCCGATCCAAAGTTCTCGTTTGATGGCTTTTATGAAGCAATGAAAGAAAAGGGATTTATCATCTACCCCGGCAAATTAACCGTGGTTGATAGTTTCCGTGTCGGCTGTATTGGCCAGATGGACGATCACGTTATGCGTGAGGTGGTCAAAGCGGCCAGCGATGCATTGACCCACATGGGTGTACTATCGGCGGTGCCACCCGCCGCGGCACTTAAAGAACGCAAAATACTTGCTGCTTAAGCAAAAAAGGAACGAAAATGACCATCTCTTCTCCCGTTGTCGCGAATGATCGCACATATCCCGTCCCAAAATCTTGCGCCATTGCCATCTGCCTTGATGGATGCGAGCCGGAGTATCTGACCAAGGCGATTGCCGATGGGCTGATGCCAACGCTGAAGCGTATGCGCGAAACTGGCACAGACCGTCTGGCACATTCCGTCATTCCGTCTTTCACAAACCCGAACAATCTGTCCATCGCGACAGGACGCCCGCCAATCGTGCACGGGATCTGTGGCAATTACCTTTATGAACCGGACACTGGCGAAGAAGTCATGATGAACGACGTCCGTTTCCTGCGGGCCCCCACTGTGTTCTCAAAATTCTATGATGCAGGGGCACGTGTCGCGATTGTTACCGCCAAAGACAAACTGCGCGCCTTGTTGGGCGCTGGCCTGAAATTCGACGAAGACCGCGCAGTTTGTTTCTCGGCTGAAAAATCAGACACCTCCACCAAAGACATCCACGGGCAAGACGAAGCGAGCAAATGGCTCGGGATGCCCCAGCCAGCAGTCTACTCTGCTGAACTCTCGGAATTTGTCTTCGCTGCTGGTGTGAAGCTTCTCAAGGAGTGGAGCCCGGACGTCATGTACCTGACCACGACCGATTATGTGCAGCACAAATATGCCCCTGACGATGCACAGGCGAAATCATTCTACGAAATGTTCGACAAATACCTGACCGAATTAGACGCGATGGGTGCAGCAATCGTTGTGACGGCGGACCACGGCATGAAACCAAAGCATGACGCGAATGGCGACCCCGCTGTCATCTATGTTCAAGACCTCTTGGACGATTGGCTTGGTGAAGCTGCTGCGCGTGTTATTTTGCCGATCACTGACCCTTATGTAGTGCACCACGGTGCGCTTGGCGGGTTCGGCACCGCATACCTGCCAGAAGGCACAGATCGCGCCGATATCATCGCACGACTGGCCGCCCGCGAAGAACTTCTTGAGGTTGTCACCAAAGAAGAAGCCGTCGAACGTTTTGAACTTCCTGCGGATCGTATTGGCGATATCGTCATGATCTCGACGGAAAACATGACAATCGGAACATCTGAAAGCCGTCATGATTTGGCCGCGCTCAATGAGCCCCTGCGCAGCCACGGTGGCCTGACAGAACAAGAGGTGCCTTTCATCGTGAACCGCGTGATTGATTTGCCAAGCAAACCTGTCCTACGTAACTTCGATGCATTCTTTTACGCAACAACCGCTGCGGCGCTTTAAAACGAAAGATCCCTAAATGACAAAGATTAAAATTCGTAACGAAGGCATGCGTATCGGCGGTAAAGTTGTGTTTACCGACAAAGTCATCGAAGTGCTTTATCCCTACACTGACGAAGTTGTGGGCACTGTTCCTGCGGGCACAGCGGAACACGCACGCAAAGCGTTCGAGATTGCTGCAAACTACAAGTCAAAACTAACCCGCTATGAGCGGAGCGAAATCTTGAAAAAAGCAGGCCGCCTGATTGGTGAAAAACGTGAAGACCTCGCGAAATGGCTAACGCTTGAGCTGGGGATTTGTCACCAGCATGCAATCTACGAGACCAAGCGCGCGCAAGATGTTTATGACTTTGCAGCGGCGCAGGTTTTGAACGATGACGGCGAAATCTTCTCGTGCGATTTGACCCACAACGGCAAAGCCCGCAAGATTTTCACCAAGCGCGAGCCGGTAAAGGCTATCTCGGCGATCACGCCCTTCAATCACCCGCTGAACATGGTGAGCCACAAGATCGCGCCCTCAATTGCCACCAACAATTGCATGGTCTGCAAGCCAACCGAACTCACGCCGCTGACCTGCCTAGCGCTGGCAGATATCCTTTATGAAGCGGGCCTTCCCCCTGAGATGTTTCAGGTCGTCACCGGCCTGCCAAAAGATATCGGCGACGAGATGATCACAAACGAGAACATCGATATCATCACGTTTACCGGCGGTGTGCCTGTCGGCAAGATTATCGCAGATAAGGCTGGGTATAAGCGTCAGGCGCTTGAACTGGGTGGAAATGACCCTCTGATCATTTGCAACGATCTGACTGATGCCGATCTGGAAAAAGCCGCGACCATTGCTGTTGCCGGTGCGACCGGTAACTCGGGCCAGCGCTGCACGGCGATCAAACGCATTTTGGTGCAAGAATCCGTTGCCGATAAATTTGTGCCTCTGGTTCTGGAAAAAGCCAAGAAGATCAAATTCGGCGACCCGCAGGACCCGGCAACCGAACTTGGTTGTGTGATCCATTCCCAAGCGGCCGAAGTGTTTGAGAACCGCGTGCTGGATGCTGAAAAGCAGGGCGCGAAGATTTTGTATCACCCGGGTCGTCAGGGCGCGTTGTTGCCTCCTATTGTTGTCGATCATGTGCCACATGAATGCGAGTTGGTCATGGAAGAAACCTTTGGCCCAATCATCCCAATCGTGCGCGTGCCCGACAATGATGATGAGGTGATGGTGATCTCGAACTCGACCGATTTTGGCCTGTCGTCGGGCGTTTGCACCAACGATCTGAACCGCGCGATTGCTTATATCAACGGTCTGGACGTCGGCACCTGCAACATCTGGGAACAACCGGGATACCGCATCGAAACCTCGCCCTTTGGTGGGATCAAAGACAGCGGCAATGGTGTCAAAGAAGGCGTAACGGAAGCGATGAAATTCTTCACGAATGTCAAAACGTATTCACTGCCTTGGGTCGAATAAACCTAAATAATTCCCTGACTGGCGGAGTCTTCGGGCTCCGCCATTTTTATGACTCTGAATGGCTTTTTGACGAGCAGGAAACAGCTCAATGAGCACCGGCCTCATTGCCATCGTCCTGTTTGCGGCGCTTCTTCATGCGACGTGGAACGCGCTGGTCAAAGGATCGCGCGACCGTGCTGCTGCACTTGCTTATATCTCAATGGGGCACGTCATCCCTGGCGCGATATTGGTCATGTTTTTGCCAATGGTGGCACCAGAAGCCTGGCCCTATATTATTGCATCCACTGTGATCCACTGGGGCTACTATTACGCTTTGAATGTGTCTTATCGTTTGGGTGATCTTTCGCTGATCTATCCGATTGCACGTGGACTTGCGCCGGTTCTCATTGCGTTGGGTGCGCAGTATTGGGCCGCTGAAATGCTGCCGGTGCAAGCTTGGGTTGGTATCATCGTGGTGTCGTTTGGCATCCTGATCCTTGCGTTCAAGCAAACCAACACGTCTTCGCGCCCCATTGTCGCTGCGGTCATCACCTCGTTGTTTATCGCGGCCTATTCGATTGTCGACGGGATCGGGATTAGAGTTTCGGGCAGCCCAGTTTCTTACATCGGCTGGCTGTTCGTCGCCGAGGTTTTCGTGCCGCTTTTCGTCTTGGTTCGTTTTCCCAAACGGTTGATCACTTTTGGGACGCGCACATCACTGCTGGCGCTTGCGGGCGGCGTTATGTCCGGGCTCGCATATGGCCTGGTTCTTTATGTAAAAACGCTGGCCCCACTGGGCGTTGTGTCGGCACTGCGCGAAACCTCTGTCATATTTGCGGCCCTGATCGGGGTCTTGGTGATGGGGGAACGCCCGATCAAACGGCGCGTTCTCGCCGCGGCGGTCGTTGCGGTCGGCATTATCATTCTTTTGCAATAGCGCCGTAACCCACAAAAACACATATTTCCACATGACCACTCTGGACAATTCGGCCTAAACCCGTCAATTGAGAATGAAGGATTGCTTATGGCCAACACCGAAAATCATGCGACGCACAGGGAAGTTGAACTTCTCGAAACACTCAGATCACAGGGTGGTTCTGCGCGCACATCCCATCTTGCTGATGTCCTAAACGTCAGCGAAGAAACCATACGCAGAACCGTTAAAGCACTGGCAAAAACCGGAATGGTCCAGCGCGTGCACGGCGGTGTTTATCTGTCCAATACTGAGGCGCTTGACCCTGTCGGGTCGCGGCTGAAAAAGCGCACAAAAGCCAAGGGTCAAATTGCAGCGGCAGCGGCCAGTATGATCCCGAGCGGGTCTTGTGTGTTTCTGGACGTCGGAAGCACGACGGCACATGTTGCGACCGGCCTAAGATCCCACCGTGACCTCACTGTTGTCACAAACGGAATTCACGCAGCGCAAGCCTTGGTGGATAACAACGACAATCAAGTTTTCTTGGCTGGCGGCGCATTGCATCATGTCGAAGACGGGACCTTCGGACCTGAGACCATAGAATTCATCGAGAGATTCAATATCGACGTCGCAGTCATCAGCATTGACGGCTTTGACTGTGAAACTGGGTTCTTATTGTCGAGTGCGGCCGAAGCGGCTTTGGCACGGGTCGTGACACAACGTGCAAGGCGCGTTCTTGTTGTGACGGATGTCACTAAATTCGGGCAATCCGCACCTCTGATTACCTGCAAACCAACAGATGTCACGGCGGTCCTGATTGACAAACTGCCGGGTCAGATTTTCCATCAAAAACTCAACGAATGGGAAATCGAAGTCGTCGTCGTGCCAGACTCGAAAATCGAAAAAGCACTATGATAATCGTTTCGTTTTTGTTGGAGCTGTTTGGGGCAACAATGCTGCTGTTGTTCGCCGTTCGCATGGTTCGCACTGGCATTGAGCGCGCCTTTGGAGCATCTTTTCAACGGCAAGTGACCGCCCGCAAGCATCCGTTCGGTTTGGCAATCGTTGGCGTTTTCCTCGCGATTGTTTTGCAAAGTTCTGCAGCGGTAACGCTTCTGGTGTCGGGCTTTGCCGGGTCCGGCACACTTGCGTTTGCACAGTCGATGGCTGTTGTCCTTGGCGGTGATTTGGGGTCCGCGATTTTGATCCAGATCCTGTCTTTGAAACTCAGCTGGCTCGCGCCTGCGCTTTTGACTGTGGGGGGCATCCTGTTTCTCAAGACCGAACAGAAACGAACGAAACAGGCTGGCCGCATCATTTTGGGCATCGCCCTGATCCTGATTTCACTGGGTTTTCTGCGTGACGCGATCGAACCTATTCGCGAAAGTTCTTTGTTGCCAGCGATCGCGGGCTATCTTGAACGCGACTTTCTGACCGCCTTCATTGTTGGGGCTGGATTGGCGTTTGTGATGCATTCCTCGGTGGCGACAATTTTGATGGTTGTCGCGATCGTCAGTGTTGGCGCCCTGCCCTTTTCGGTCGGTATCTCGATCTTGCTTGGTGCGAACATGGGCTCTGCGTTGATACCGATTTGGCTGTCACGGGGGATGGAACCGCGCGCGCAACGCATTCCGCTTGCGAATTTGATCATTCGTGGGGCTGCGGCGGTGGTGGCGCTGCTTGTCATCAACCTCACGGCGACACCCCTCCTTCCGGCATCTTGGAACGACGGGCAAAGCCTTATCCTGTTACACATTGGCTTCAACAGCTTGCTGTTCTTGTTTCTCCCGTTTCTGTCGATGTTGGAACGCCCTGTATCGATGATGATCCCTATTCAGAAAGACGAGGTCAAAACCGTCCCTATTCAGAACCAAACGGTGCTCGACGACGTCGGTGAGGCTAATCCAACGCTTGCGCTCGCATCTTTGCGCCACGAAGTGCTGCGTATGGCCAGCCTTTTACGTGACATGCTCTCCCCGGTTATGGGGCTCTATGAAACGTTTGATGCAAAATTGCTGTCGCACATTCAATCGCAGGATCTTATCGTAAACGAAGCGTTGGATAAAGTGCGCACCTATGCCTCCAACATGCCCCACCAGGACATGAGCAAAGACCAACTCAAAGAAATGCGCGAACTGATGGATTACGCCATCGCCCTAGAAGCAGCAGGTGACATCATTGTGAAACGGCTGCTGCCACTGGCAAAAGAAAAATCCCAGAAAGGCATAAAGCTGAGTAAGATCGGGTTCTCCGAACTGCTCGCGATAAATGATCAGGTTGAGGTGAATCTTAAGACGGCGACCAATGTGCTCATCTCGTCTGATGTTATGACGGCCCGTCTGCTCCTGGAAGAAAAGGCTGAAATGGCCCGGATGGAACGTTCCAGCCGCAAAAAGCACCTGCGCCGATTGTCAGATGGCGATCCCGACAGCGCCAAGTCCAGCGACATCCACTTGGAAACTGCCTATACGCTGAAAGAATTCAACTCTTGGATCATAAGCGTGGCCCATCCGATCCTGGCTCGCGAAGGGCAGCTTTTGGCGACACGGCTTGTTGATTAACGACCAAGTTTCAGGCCTGACCAAACGATCAAAGTGCAGCTGTTTCGAACAGTTCTTTCCAGCGGTGGCATGACACTGCATGCCCCTCATCACAGGTTTCCAATGTGGGAACTTCGCTTTTGCAAATATCGGCCGCATGTGGGCAGCGCGTGTGGAACGTACAGCCCGACGGTTGATTGGTCGGCGACGGGATTTCGCCTACCAGACGCTGGGCGGAATCCTCTGCATCTGGATCCAGCGACGGGATCGCCGAAAACAACGCTTTGGTATAAGGATGGCGCGTTCTGTTGAACAAATCCTTTGTCGGAGCACTTTCGACAATGCGCCCCAGATACATCACCGCAACGTGATCACAAGTGTGTGCAACAACAGACAAGTCATGACTGATGAACAAGAACGTCAGTCCCATATCGACCTGAATGGACTTCAACAGGTTCAGAACATCCGCTTGAATGGACACGTCTAAAGCCGCGACGCTTTCGTCAGCGACAATGAATTGCGGTTTTGACACTAAGGCCCGCGCAATTGAAATTCGCTGTCTCTGGCCCCCCGAAAAAGCATGCGGAAAGCGGCGCAGGTGTTCCAAGTTCAAACGACATTTGGCGGCGATTTCGCGCACAACCTTGTCGGTTTCTTCGCGCCCCGACGTCAGGCCCATCACCTCAAGCGGTTCAGCAATGATATCACGCACGGTCATACGCGGCGACAAGGCGGCATAGGGGTCCTGAAAGATCAGCTGGGCCCGTTTGCGATAATCCTTGAGTTCGGCAGGCGTCATTTTTTCAAGATCATACCGGACTTCGCCGTCGTCATAGACTGCGCTGCCCCTTGCGATTTTCGTGGCATTCAACAATGCCCGACCTAACGTGGTCTTGCCGGACCCACTTTCGCCGACGACTCCAAAGAACGAGCCCCTTGGAATATCAATGGATATCCCATCGACTGCCTTTAGGATTTTGGGCTTGAAAAATCCGCCCCCGATGTTGAATTCGACCGCCAAGTTCTTGGTGGAAATAAGATTGTCAGCCATCCCTAAGCCTCCGTTGCGAAAAGATGACAGGCCACTGCGTGATCTGGATTTGTTTCCCGCCACTCAGGGATATTGGCTGTGCAGGTTTCACCAACAACCTTTCCGCATCTAGTGTTGAACACACACCCCGTAGGCCGTTCAAGAGGCGAAGGAATATCGCCAGGAATAGGCACCAACGGCGATTCAAGATCATCCATTTTGGGCAACGCATCTAGCAGGCCTTGAGTGTAGGGATGTGCCGGATTGCGGATAACATCACGCACGGGACCTTTTTCAATCATCCGGCCAAGATACATCACAGCCACTTTGTCAGCGGTCTGTGCAATCACGCCAAGGTCATGGGTGATAAAGATGATCCCCATCATAAACTCGGACACCAATTCGCGCATCAGGTCGATAACCTGCGCCTGGATTGTGACATCCAGCGCCGTTGTCGGCTCATCCGCGATCAGAAGTTTGGGCTTGGTTGACAGCGCCATCGCAATCATCGCGCGCTGCCTCATACCACCCGAAAGTTCAAAGGCATATTGATCAAACCGGGCTGAGGCATCAGAAATACCGACGCGGTCCAACATTTCAATCGACAGTTCTTTGCACTGTGTCTTTGACATGTCCGTGTGCAACAACAGCTGTTCAACCATCTGTTTGCCAATGGAAATGGCCGGTGCAAAGCTGGCCATCGGTTCTTGGAAAATCATCGAAATCGCGCCGCCACGTACAACGTTGCGCTGCTTTTGGGATGTGAGTTTCAGCACATCCAGCGATACATCTTCGGTGTTCAACAGGATCTTGCTTTCGGGCGCATAGACTGCGTTACCAGCATTCAGATACATCAACGACTTCGCCGTCACCGATTTACCTGATCCGCTTTCGCCGACCAAACCCATGACTTCGCCAGGCATCACGGTAAAACTAACATCATCAACCGCAGTGATCCGACCTTCGTCAGTGTCAAATTGCAGCGTTAGATTTTGGACATCAATCAGTGGCTTCATTTCTTGGAATCCGAATAAGGGTCAGCTGCGTCACGCAAGCCATCGCCGACGAACACAAAGGCCATGACAAGTGCGACGAAGAAAAGAACCGGGATAAAGTACCATTGGTAATTGAGCAGAACGTCCGCTTTGGTGACGTTTTGCAGCATAACACCCAATGAGTTCACAGGGTCCTTCAGCCCCAACCCGATAAAGCTAAGACCGGTTTCGGTCAGCACCATGTAGGGGAATGAGATCACCAGATCGACAATGATATAACTGGTGAAGCTGGGCAAAAGGTGGCGCCGGATGATGTGGGGCGATGATGCGCCACACAGCTGAGCCGCCAGCACATATTCCTGATTTCGTTCCGTCAACAAATGGGTCCGCACACGGCGCGCCAACGTCGGCCAACCGATCAAACCTAGAATAATCGCGATCATGAAAAACCGCTGCTCTGAGGTCCATTCAGTTGGCACAAAGGCTGCCACGGACATCACCAACGGGATCGCGGGGATCGTTCGCACCGCGTCCGTTACCATCTGGATCACGCTATCCAGCCTGCCCCCGTAATAGCCGGACACCCCTCCTATGATCAGGGCGAGCACAAAGGATATCAAAACCCCGAGCGTGCCGATTTGAAGCGATGTGAAAATCGCATGCAGCGTCCGAGAGAAGATATCTTTGCCAGCACTGTCGGTGCCAAACAGGTGTATCATTTTTTCGTCGCCTTGGAGACCAAAGAGATGCGTATCCATCGGAATTACTCCGAACAGATCAAACTCTGAGCCTTCTACGAAAAACGCGATATAGTGGCGGATATCTTCGTTTGGCTCCTCAACCCAACGGAAATTGGTTTCAGCCGACCTCGTGCGTTCGACCCCGTGGATGAAGGGACGCAAGGAACAGCCGTTCTTGTCGCAGAACTGCGGGATTTGTGGCGCACCATTCAGATAGTCGCGATCCCGCCCTGCAATTGTCGGATCATATGGCGAAAGTGCGGGCGCGAGAATGCCAATCACAATGATAAAGACGAGCACGCCAGCAGCAATCATGGCCGCACGTTGTTTCTTGAACCGGGCCCAAATCAATTGACTTTGCGATGCGGTAAAGTAGGCCTCTTTGTCCTGGTGTAGGCTTTTCATTGTTTTCGCGCTCATGCCAGCTACCTCAAGATGCTCTTGCGGATCCGTGGATCCATGATGGCAAGAAGAATGTCAGTCAGAAAATTTAGCGTGACGATAGATGCCGTCAGCAAAAAGATGATGGCGCCCGCAAGCTGCTGATCGTTGGACTTTGCCAAAGCATCAATCAGAAGCGATCCAGCCTCGGACAGCGTCAGAATAAGTGCGACGATCGGCAGTTCGTTGAACACACGGTTCAGATCAAAACCCAAGGAATTCACAATCGGAGCTAATGCGTGCCGCGCCGGATAGCGCCACAGCAGTTTTGCTCCATATAAACCGCGCGCCTTAGCCGCCGTCACATAAAGCTTTCCGATCTCGTCAGACATCAATGCGCGAACGGTCTGTAAAGCAAACGCGGTCGCCGACCAGCCAAGGATAAAAATGGGCAACCATGCATGTTTGAGCAGGTCAACGAACTTGGCCCATGACCAATCCGCGTCGCGATACTCAGCCGAAAACAGCCCCGTTAGAGTTTCGCCGAAATAGACCGTAGCGACCAACATAATCATCAACGCCAACAAGAAGTTTGGCATTGCCAGGCCGAGGTAGCTGAAGATCCGAAGGCTGTTGTTCAAAACCGCATTGCGGGAAGATGCCGCGATGATGCCAACCGGAACAGCAATGGAATAAGCCAGAAGCAGTGATGACATGGCGATCGCCAAGGAAATCCAGAACTTCGTACCCAAAAGGTCTGCAATATTGACGCGCAGAATACAGCTGTCGCCAAAATCGCCTTGGAAGGCGCCCATGACCCAGGTGCTCCAGCGGGTGATGAAAGGTCGGTCCAGCCCGAGGCGGACACGTTCGCTTTCGATGTCCGCGATTGAAATCGCGACCCCCTGCGTCTGTTTGTAAGATAGATAACGTTCTGCACAATCACCGGGAACCAGTTCCATCAGTGAAAAGACAACGAATGAAACGATTAACAGCGTGATGAAAGCCATTGCCGCGCGCATCAGCGCAAATCGTCCAAATTGCAGCATGCCCTGACCCCTCAGTCGTCATTCTTAGTTCATAGAAAAATCACAGGCGGACCGTAGCCCGCCTGTGAAAACGTTAGATTATTCAGACAACCACCACTGGGTCGGGTTGTATGGGTAAGCCCGGTAGAAGTCGTAGCTTGTCGTCTTGAACTGAACCACGTTCTGCAGTGCGTTCGTATAGTAGGTCGGTGACGAAGATTTCACCGTACCGATGAACAACAGATTGGATGTCATGGCTTCGATGAGGCCATTGGCTGCGGCGGCCTGTGCGTCGGACCCCGGAGCGGAGACCTGCATTGCGTTCACATCATCAATCATACCCATGACGTAGGCAGGTGGTTCAACACCGTTCGCACCGTCACTATCGATCCACTCAGCCCACAGCATGCCGTTGCGCGCGTTAAAGTAGGTCGAGAATGGTGGAACGTGCAATTCATTTGAGCCCATCGCAACACCCAATGGCGCACCTTGTGACCAAGACATCAGATCAAGCTGGTTTGCAGATTGCGCTGAACGGTACTCATCCGGTGTCACTTCTTTGATTACCGAAGCCACACCAACGTCAGCCCAGTTCTGGCCAGTAATTTCGATCAACTGCGACGAAAGTTCCTGTGTTGAGAATTGAATGTTGAGCACGAACGGATCACCATTTGGCAAATCGCGGTTGCCGTCACCGTCAGCATCTACAAGACCCATCTCATCCAAGAGAGAATTTGCACGATCTACATCGTAGCCAATCTCATGGCTTTCCCACGCTGGATCTGCAAACTCAGGATAAGGCGAGAACGTAGTATACTGTGTCGGAACCCCGAGACCAAAGAACACAACCTCGTTGATTTCATCACGGTTCATCGCAATGGACATGGCCGTCCGGAAACGCAAATCACCAAAGACTTCACGCTTTGCGAGGTCTTCTGATGTGACGTTGAACGCAAGCACTGGGAACGAAATTCCAGGGTTTACGTCGACGGAGTAGTTACCACTTTCTGCGTTATCCAAAAGCACCGGCAGCATATCCAGTGTGACCGACTGGGATTTGTAGGTCACGCCACCGTTGATCAATGTCAGCGTCCGAACTTCTGTGTCTGGCACATAACGTTCGTCTTGCTCGTTGATGTATGGCAGTTGGTTACCCGCTGTGTCCACTTGGTGGAAATATGGGTTTGCGACCAGATGACGGCCTTCGGTGTTTTCAGCAACAATGATGTGGCTTTCCAACGTCGGCATGGTGTCGGCTGGAAGATTGCCAACTTCATTTGGACGAATGAACATCATCGTTGGTGTATCAGTCCAATCGGAGCTCCCGAAATAGGCCTTAACTACTTCGTAGCCGTTTTCAAATCCAGCAGCCTGCGCAAGCGCGTCAGCGTCTGGGTTGATTTCCGGGTGGAACTGGCCAAGGAAGTGTACCGGCTGGAACGGCTGGATAAAGCTGGACGTGAAGGTTTCAATCAGACCGGGCTTTGGCGCGGCAAGATCAAACACAACTGTTGTGGCATCAGGTGCCGTTACCGTCATCGGTTCACCACCTGCAAGCGCATAGTCTTTGGGGTTCTCGATGACATTGGAATCCATCATCAAGTTATTGTACCAGAACAAGACGTCAGCTGATGTGAAATCAGCGCCGTCAGACCACTTGTGGCCCGCGCGCAGTGTCACTGTAAACTGAGTGAAATCGTCGTTCCAAGCCCAAGCTTTGGCGACATTGGGGATAATTGTCTCAAGGTCGGTCGAATAGCGGAACAATGTTGTATGGCGAACTGACAAAAAGTCCGACGTGCCAGATTCTGTCGCGTTCGAGAGCGCGTTAAACGTGCCGCCGTATTCGCCAATCGACGCGAAAGGAACAATGACCAATGGCTCATCTGGGAGGCGATCTGCAACAGGCGGCAAGTCAGCATTGCCACGGATTTGGCTGTTCAATGCGGCGATGGACGGGTTTTCAGAAAAACTCATTTCGCAGGACGCAGCATCCTGTAGCTCGGCTAGCTCAAATTGGTTCGGATATGCACCAGCGCTGATGCCTTGCATGTCTTCAACCGTAATGGCGGGGCAATCGGCTAGCGCAAAGGTTGGTAAGATCGCGCTAATGACACCAGTTAAAATTAACTTTTTCATGTGACCTCCTGTCAGTTTCTTTGTGAGTCAAAGGGCAGCCTTTAGGTGGCACAACATGTCCCATCTTAGGTTGTAAAATCCCCCGACCGTATCCTTTGAAGCACCGAAGCGCCGCAAATCCGTTTTAAGTCTTGAACACTACATTCATATGCCACTCTTTTTCCCTGCTAAGGCACAAGGGATGAGATGGAAAACAGTGTTAACAAAAATACAAACACAAACATAAAAGCATATAAACATTCAAATGCAAACATAAAATGAGGGATTTTTTGTGGTTTTATGTGAAATTAATTTGCAAGCCTAAAAATTGTCGGGTAATGATTTTTTACGGACAGCAGTTTTTACCTGACCTAAATGAAATCAAGGCGGGTCTTGCCGCTTAAAAGTGCTATAAAAACGAAGTTCAACTCAAATTCTAAAAGGTGTTGCATGGCCAAGCAACAAAACGTTTTGTTCATTACGATTGACCAACTTCGGGCAGACTGCTTAATCGGTGGGCTTGCTGAACATGCGGACTTGCCTAATTTGCGGGCATTCATGACCGAAGGCGTCACGTTCGCGCGTAATTTTTCGGTGGCGAATCCCTGTGGTCCGTCACGGGCCTCGATGTTGACCGGTCAATACGCGATGAACCACAGATCTGTTCGCAACGGCACACCCCTACGCCATGACACACCAAGCATCGCAAGTGAGATGCGCAAGGCGGGCTATCTCCCGATGTTGTTTGGCTACACGGACACCAGCCAAGACCCGCGCGCCTTTAACAGCAACGATCCAGCGCTCAAGTCTTATGAATACCCGATGCCCGGTTTTCACGAAGTGACCGAAATGCGTTTGGAAACCTCATTTCCTTGGCGATCACATCTTAAGAACGCGGGATATGAATTTGATAACTATTTGGACGTCTACAAACCCGTTGCACCAAATGGTGGCGCACCAAAGCTTAATAATCCGGCTTTCTATGCGGCCGAACACAGTGACACTGCATTCCTGACAAACAGTTTTCTCGACAACATGAGCGCTTACAGCGATCAAAACTGGTTTGCCCACCTGACCTATATCCGACCGCATCCACCACTGGTCGCCCCCGCGCCTTACAACGCCATGTATGATCCGGCTAAGTTGCCGCTTCCCACGCGCGAGCAAAGCGTGGAACACGAAATGGCCAAGCATCCGTTCTTGGGGGCCATTGATCCATCGCTTGCAATCGCCGGCACCGTCGTTGGTTTTGATGATGTCGCCGCGACAGACGAGAACATTCAAACGCTCAGATCAGTGTACCTTGGCCTCGCAACAGAGGTTGATCATCACATCGGGCGGGTCATTCAATTCCTGAAAGACACGGATCAATACGACACAACTTTGGTCGTGATCACCGCGGATCATGGCGAATTGTTGGGTGATCATTTCGGCTGGGGCAAGATGAGCGTCTATGACGCCGCTTTCCGAACGCCGTTGATGATACGCATGCCAGGGCTGACAAATGCGGGTGCACGCATCAACGCAATCACCGAGTCCGTAGATATAGCACCGACGATCCTTGATTGGATTGGCGCAGATATCCCGAATTCCATGGATGGGCGATCGCTGATGCCAATCTTGCAAGGCGCACCACCCGACGATTGGCGCAGCTATAGTTTTTCAGAACTGGACTTTGGCAAAAGCAGTGAACCAAATCCGCGACAACGTGCCCTTGGCACAACGGCAAGCGAATCTTGCTTTTGCGTCCTGCGCGATGACCGGTTCAATCTTGTTGAATTTGCCGCCGACCTGCCACCCATGTTGTTTGACCGACAAAGCAATTGGGAGTCTGAAAACGTGGCGGACAAGCCTGAATATCTCCAAGACATGATGCGGCTCACACGACAATTGCTCAGGCACCGGATGCGCAATGCAGACCACACCCTGTCGTTGTTTGAAATTACCAACACTGGTCCAAAAATGGCCAAGCGATACACCTAACTTGGTGGATCGCTTGGGTATTATTTAAGTCTTTGAAATTAAAATCAATTATTCTCAGACTATGTTAAGCAAAAGCTAGGTGGTGTTCTCTTTGATCATCTCAATCGGGTTGCCGCCCGTGCTCGGGTTGATGTTGTCAGACAAATTCTAACACGTTTCAAAGTACCACGATCACACAAATCTATGAAGCGCAGATTTGAAACCACTCTATGAGAGCGGCACTGCGTTTTTGCTTATAAGTCTGTCTGCTTTCTAGATGTCTTTCATGATTGAAGTGGTTGTATATCTGGGCATGATAACTGGTAAATTTCTGGAGCATTGCACAACTTTTAAACTTCTGCATCGCTCGTTCTCGTCGTCGAAATGGCAGGTGCGAATTTTCGCATCTGTTGTTGGACCGGCCTCCACAAAGC
>Ga0209557_1000277_pt1 | contig 32402 bp, 45 predicted proteins | sample SaaInlV_120m_DNA_4_FD_184672 | JGI IMG/M metagenome (GOLD analysis project Ga0209557, IMG submission 184672) | Marine microbial communities from expanding oxygen minimum zones in the Saanich Inlet - Saanich Inlet SI074_LV_10m_DNA (SPAdes) (version 2) | ecosystem: Environmental > Aquatic > Marine... | reverse complement strand
TGTTTCAATAGCTGTAATAGCTCTGTTTTGTTGGTTAACTTACTAGGAAAGAAAGTAACCGAACCATGCCCTCCATAGTCAGTTTCAAAGTTAATGATGATCGATCCTCCAGGTACACTTGACGTGGTTAATTTTGTAATGTGGTGAATATTAGTCATTGTAGTCATTAGTTGTTTTCCTTTTGAGTTTCTATAAGCGGCCAAAATTAGCCGCACTGCCATTACCGCCACGTCCTCATGTAATACGCTGTATGCATATACCACTTGCCCAAGTATATATCCCTCTTCCAAAGTGCGGGGTTAGAATCACCACCTAGTGCGCAATACCCTTTGTACGTTATTTGCATTACATTAACTCCCATTCTAAATCTCTTGTTCGCTCTTGATGAGCCTCTATTGCTCTGCGCTTATCAGCCTGGGTGTTATCTATAGATTTATTCTTGTTATCGACATAACAACCCTTACAAGCCGATGTCTTTTCTCCGTTACGCTGGCCTCTCCATACCCTTAGATACTCGCCGCACTTCGGGCAAGCTGTATCAGATATAAAACGCTTGCTACCGCCGACCATTTTATGATGATGCTTTTGATACCTAGTACCTCTATGCTCAAAGTCTATAGGTTTAAAAGTTGCTTCTTTTGTCATTAGAATGGCAGTCCTTTTTCTGCTTCTGGATCACCCTGGGTATCAAAAACTTCTTCAGCATAAGAAGTAATTGTTAAAATAAAACCTTCACGGTCATAACCAGGGTACTCATTAAGGTATGATTTTATAGAATGTATAAGGTCTACTTCGATATACGCTTCGCGCAATTCTGCAGATAGTGCATCACCTGCACTGCTATCATCCAGGACGTTTGATTCTTCGGCCAATATTTTAGTTTTCATCATTACTCTCCAGGTTATTAACAACTAAACGAATGCCTAGTTTTCTATCTTGTTCTTCAAAAGCTAATTCACTAACTACACTATTAATATTATCAAATTCAATTTTAACTAATGATTGCAGTATACCTTCTAAAGCATAAAATGCTATTTCAATATTGGCATCACCATTTTCGATAGACTCCAATAAATCATTAGCACGAGTTATAACATGCACCAGGCTATCCATAATACGCTTGCTCCATAGGTACTTCACCAGACAGATCGCCAACATTATTTTTACGATAAAACATAATTGATCCACAACAAGAGCTTAGGAACTGTTCGCATTCTACTCTAAAATTAGAACCCCAGGCTTCACCATCTTGATTAAAATCATGCACTTCGCCGTAACAGTCGCCACTACATTCGCCACAATAATACTGCTCTCTATCTTTCATCGTATTCCCCAACTAAAATTAATTCTTTATTACAATTACTTTCGCAACTCCAACAGTAGGAATCGTACCCTTTACTAGCTTTAAATTCACTACACGCACTTAACTGATCTGCTTTACACTTGTTACAAACTAAAACTTCACACGCATCCAACATATTAATACCCTTTTAGGTGGTGGGGCTTTCGCCCCGCTTGATTAAAATGTAGGCTCAAACTTGCCAGTCTTAACAGCTTCTAACTGCCTACGCTGCACCTCATGGCAGATTAATGAAATAGCAGATTTATGACCAGACAATCTGCGAACAGTAGACTCTGAGCCTCTTGCAATTTGATCAGCAAGTTCGTTTGCATGATCAATTAACTTCTGAGTAGAGTGTAAAGCTAATTCTTTTTTAGTTGTTTTCATTATTCTATCCTTGGGTAGTGGGGCTTTCGCCCCGTTTGATTAAATACCAAATGATCGTTCGTAAAACTCTTGCTCTTCTTGATCACGCCAGCCTGAATCTTCATAAAATTGAGCTGCTTCTTGTTCTTGACGAAGCTCGCCTTCTGCAATTGCGTCTTCGATTTCTTCTTCAGTTTGTGGATAATTATTCATTTTTTTTACTCCGTTTGTGTTTCGATGAGTTCATATTAGTGAAGTTAACTTGACAAGTCAACAGTTATTTAGAAAATAATTCAGTGGCCTTTACATGATAAGTTTGTTAAGATGGCTTCACTTAATAAAGTGGAGAAAATAAATGTTACATACAATTACCCATTCCTGGCCTTTAACTACAACAACTCCAGTTGTCTGTTTATATGAGACTTCTGGAGCTGCATTAATACAGTGGCATGAAATGGTTGAAGAAACTATCGAGTATCGAACTACTGGATATTTTACTTATGCAAAAGGTACTTATAAAAGTGCAATTATTGAGCTAACGGGAATCATCCCTATCAGCGAACAAGTGGTATCGGAGGCAATAAATGCAACCAAAGATGTTTAAGAAGTTGTTGAAGCATTACAAAAATCAGTCTGCTATTGCTGCAGCTGCAGGTGTAAGCAGAACAACAGTAACAAACTGGAAAACCCAGGCTAACGGTGTTTCGGCTAAAGCAGCTATTGCTTTAAGCAGGGATTGTAATATTAAAGCAAGTGATCTATGCGGAGATTTAAAATGAGTGTGTACAAAAAGTTAAGTGAAGCAAGAGTAATGTTGCAATCAATGCCGCTAAAGAAATCAGGGCATAACAAATTCGCTGGTTATAACTATTTTGAATTAGGGGATTTTTTACCTTCAGTTAATACTATTTTCAATAAATGCGGTATATGCGATGTAATATCTTTTGATAATGATTTTGCTACTCTAACAGTAGTAGATATAGAATCAGGTGAAACTATTGAGTTTAAGTCGCCAATGGCCCTGGCTGCATTAAAAGGATGTCACCCAGTACAAAACCTAGGCGCTTCCCAAACTTATTTGCGAAGATATTTATGGACCACTGCAATGGGCATTGTTGAGCATGATGCTTTAGATGCAGTTAAGCAGGAAGCACCAAGTCATGAAGAAATAGTCCAGGCTGCAGTTGATGCTAATATAAATTCTTTGCAATACATAAGACGTATGTTGTCAGATGCCACTGAAGACAATATAGCTTTTGCGCGTGAAGCCTTTAAAGAAATGGATGAAACTACCCAGCGTCAATTATGGGTAGCACCATCTAAATGTTCTACAGCATTTTTCACAACAGAAGAAAGACGTTTAATTAAGGGTGCATGATGAGCGATGAAATGTTTTTAAATATCGTTACGATAGTAGTATTACTTTTCACAGGTTTACAATTTTTAAATTATTTAAGGGTTTATTAAAATGGAATATGACAACAACAACAAAGCAGCTATCTGGAAAGCAAAAGACAAGCAAAGTCCTAAGCACCCAGACTTTACCGGTAAGGGCATGATTGATGGGGTAGAGTATTATATATCTGCCTGGAAGCGTGATCCAGAAGGTAATCCTAAATCACCTAGCTTGAAGTTTAACTTTAAGAAAGTTGATGAGGTTAGGTCAGTAGTCCAGGAGCAGGTTAAGCCTGCGCTAAAGGATGAAGACTTTGATGATGACGTACCGTTTTAATGGGTAAGGGATCTAAGCCCAGGCCGATGGAGATAGACCGAGAAGAGTATCATAACAAGTTTGATGCAATAGATTGGTCTAACTCTAAGCCGAAGAAGGCAAAAAAAGTAAAAACAATTAAGCGGAGTAAAGCGGATGAAAGTAAATAATCTAGTAATAGATTGGACTGAGTGCATCTGGCAGGCAGAGTTACCTAGCAACGCTAAGTTACTTGCCTGCTATTTGCGCAAGTTTATGAATAGTGACAGGGATTTTTGCTGGCCTGGTCAAAAGCGCATAGCAAGAGAAACTGGCCTAACTAAGCCTACTGTAATTAAATACACAAAGGTACTCCAGGACAGTGGATTCCTCAGCGTTCAAGGATCTACTAACGGCATTGATACCAATGTATATCATATTACATTACCTACTGATATCGAGATTGAGGGGGTAAAGCAGCTTAACCGGTTAGTAAAGGACGTTAACCAGGGTAGTAAAGTAGCTTTACCAGGGGGGGTAAAGGAGCTTAACCCTAATAAACAATTGAATAAACAACCTAATAAACAAAACAATATATATAAGAAAATTAGTTTGGATAGTTTGCCGGTAGAGATATCAGTAGATACCGCTAAAGAATATATTGATCACAGAAATAATCTTAAAAAACCATTAACTCAAAATGCTTTTGCAAGAAATATGAACCAGGCAGTAACCTGGCAGTTTGAATTAGGTACAACAGCTGAACTTATAATTACTGAAGTGATTGATGCTGGATGGCAATGGGCTAAATTGGAGTGGCTGAAGAAGAGATTAGGTGATAATAAGCCTAGTACGTTTGAAAGATTGTCTGATAGTTCTTGGACAGCTGGCCTGGAGATTTTAAATTAGATGGGTATGCAATGGGTAGTCAATAGTAAACAGAGCTGTAAGGACTTCTGCGAAGCTGTAGAGTCAATGTATCAAGATAATGAATATGTTATTTTCCATTACAAATTGAGCCGCAGCAGATCTTTACCCCAAAATTCTTTATTTCAAAAATGGGCTAGGGAATTTGCTGCTTATGAAATGCGTTGCAGCTCAAAAGATGTCAGTGTAAAGGATCACAACAGGACAAAGCAGAGCTTAAAAAGGGCCTACTACTCATATTCTGCAGACCCAGAAATTATTGTTACCGAAATTGATATCCTAACTGGTAAGAATTCACCACCGAGAGCTGCATCTACTTCAGACCTGAGTAGCGGTAGTATGTTTGCATTGTTAGAGTTCACACAGAACCTAGCAGCTGATCGTGGTTTGATGTTGGAATCTTCTGGAGAATTTTGGGAGCTAAAAGTAAATGCCAGTTAAAAAACAAACAAGCGCAAAATTAAGGAAAAAAGCATTGGTCCTGGCGCAGAAATTAGCCAGGTTAGAAGGTGCAGATGATAATGGTTATTGCTTTTGTGTAACTTGTCAGAAGTCCGACCATTATAAAAATATGGATGGCGGTCATTTTATAAGCAAGGGATCTTCATCCAGGTGGAGTTTAGATACTAGAAATATCTGGCCGCAATGCAAAGGATGCAATGGATTCGGCATGAAGGATGGTACAGCTCAAATATCATACACAATTTATATGCAAGAAAAGTTTGGTGTTGATTTTGTAGAAGAGATGTTAGCAAGTAAAAAAGATGTATATAAAATAAGCACACCTGATTATCGTGACTTGATATCAGATTTACAATCCAAGATTAATGTAGAGCTGGCAAGGCTTGGAGAAACATAATATACTGTATAGTATTATGGAGTTCTATCAATTTAATTTTGGATAAAATATGTCTACCCGACTTACAACTAAAGAGCTTTTAGCAAAACTAGAACAGCATGAATCTATTTGCGGTGTAAAGCTAGACAACATTAAGAATCAGTTAGATGAAGGACAGGCTAGGTTTATAAGATTGGAACAAAGAATTGGTGGCTTGTATGTTGCTATCATTGTTGTTGGCCTTTTCAATAAATTCTTATAAATCAAACAGGTAATTCCAGGCTTGCAGGTATAATCTGTAGGCATAAATGACTTTATAAAGGTCAGACTATGAATTTTAAAGCAATTAAAAGCCTGGTTGGAGCTATAGCGCCTACTTTGGGAGCTGCTATTGGCGGTCCTTTGGGCGGTACAGCAGCCCAGGCTATTGCTAGTGTCTTAGGCTGTAAGCCTGATGCCAGATCAATTGAGACAGCAATACAGAAAGCTACACCTGAGCAATTAATCGAAATCAAAAAAGCGGAGTTGAATTTTGAAACTAAAATGGCAGAGCTTGAAGTTGATATCTTTGAATTGGAAGCAAAAGACGTACAAGACGCAAGACAGGCCCACAAAGGGGACTGGACACCCAGGATTGTTGCTTTGGTTAGCTTGTGCGGTTTCGTTGGTTATATCTTCCTTGTTACTCTTCAGCCTCCTACTGCAAATTCTGAAACTATTGTAAGCCTGGTCCTGGGTTATATGGGTGGTGTAGTATCTGCCATAACTTCTTTTTACTTCGGTGCGAGTTATAAGCAGGATGACTAAGTTCAAGTATTTTAAAATAGAAGAATTCGATTGCCAGGAAACTGGTGAAAACGATATGCAAGATGAGTTTATTCATGCTTTAGATGCTCTTCGTGAAGCGGCTGGCTTTGCTTTTACAATTACTTCTGGCTACAGAAGCCCTAATCATTCAATTGAAGCTAAGAAAGCACAGCCTGGTATGCACAGTAAAGGTATTGCTGCAGATATACGGGTTAGCAGCGGAGCACAAAGATATCTTCTAGCTAAACTAGCTTTCGAGCTAGGGTTTAGTGGTATTGGCATTGCAAAAACTTTTGTACACCTAGATATACGCGAAACTGTACCAGTTTTGTGGACTTATTAATAAAGAGGCAATCATGGAATATACAGTTTTAGTAGAATTAAAAGAACTATACTCAAAAGAGCAATTTACAGTTGCTTGTGATTTTTTGCGTATACTGTTAGAAAATGAAAATTATGAGCCGGTTATAGGTCATGCTACTTTAGAGCAAGTAAATTCATTATTAGAAGATTAAGATATGGCGCAGCCACAAATCGAAAGTTTTACGATAAGCGATGATGGTCTTACTATAACTGCAAAGTATGACCAGATTTTGTATGGCAAAGGTACTTTCGTTAACTATCCTCTTATAAGTACGCCTTCAGATTATTCTGCTGTTTATTATGGTTGGACTCTTACTTCTGAAGAGTTTTTTGCCGGTTTCGATACATTAACTTTTGTAAGTTTCACAAGTTTAAATGGATCTGAAAGTAGGGGATTGCCAGTATATGCACCAACAAATCCAAACCTGGTAACTTCACTAACAACAAATTTTCAAGTAACTGATGTTGTTAATTCCCAGGGTGAAGCGCCGGTCAATGTAACAAACCTTGTTCTAGATACTTCAAACACTCCACCGGCTACAGGTATAAATCCGCCCTACGATGTTCTTGATACATTCAATAAAAAAGTAAGAAAGCAGGCAAGCAGAGATAAAATACTTTGTGTTTACAATACCGCAGCTGTTTACGGAATATACGATGAGCCGTTAATAGATGCTTATTTTGATGAATATGGAATAACTAACCACATTAAAGTTGGTATAGATTTTTCTATTGCGGCCAATACAGATAAACGATGGTGGACAAGTTGGGGTTTAGATGTTTATAACCAGGTTATAGATAATGGAATAGAGCAAGTTTGTTGTGGCCCATTAAGCCCCACTGCTATGTCTAAAGGTTACAATAGCAGCATACAAGTTGATCTATCAAACTGTTTAGGCAGCCTTAAAGTAATAAAAGCTGCTTTAGAGCAAGATAACTCGTCAGGCTTAGAAGAAATGCAAATCCCTTGCGGAGAAACTTTTTATGCTAAAGAGGGAAGTAATTTACGGAATTGCCGAGTAGGCCATTACCAGTTTTCACCAAATCTTAATGCTGGTGAAGCTACAGGTTATAATGGAATGGGTACTGGGTATACAAAAGGATCTTTTAGAGCTAGTTTAGGTAGTCTTGATACAGAGACTTTTGGTGGCCTTTTGGGTTTTCCAACTTCAATTCAAGTTCCAGGTTTGCATTTTGATCAATATGAGCCTAGTGATCTTTTCTGGAGCACTATCGCTAAACCTTACCAAAGCAGAACTCTCAGAATGCCGTGTTGGAGAATAGGGTATTTTCCGTATGCACAAAAACCTTTTCTACCTACCACCACAATAATTAGGCAGATGGTTAAGAATTCTAAAGCTGCAGCTATGCCTACTGCAAGAAATAAAGAAGAAAAAGTTTTATTATTAAATACTTTTTATACAACCCCCGTTCTTAAAGCGTGTACTGATACTGTTTATTTGAGTGAATTATGGGAAAGTTTAGGGTATACAAAGAGCTTTTTTGGAGCTACAAACAAGCCGCAGGTTATTTCAGATTTAACAAATGCTCCAGGAACGGTGGTTGGTGATACTGGATTAACAAAATATGAGTGGCAAGGATTAAACCCTCCGGCTAATGGAGCTATGGATTATATTGGTGAGATCCAGGTTACACCGCAGGCAGATGATGCTACTAACGTGTATCTTGATTCTGTTTGGATGGAACAGTGGGATGGTAACGGAGCTATAGGGCCTGGCATGGCTTATAGAGCGAAAAGCACTGGAACAACTTTCCCTATTTTGGCTGATATTATTGTTGACCAGACAAGAAACTTTAATGGCAATTATGATGGATCAATAAGAAACGCTTTGCAGTGTAAGCCTGGCGGTATAAGATTCAATGCTACAAGTCATGGTCAAAGAGGTGGGATTTGGGATTTAGCATATGGTGCAAGTGCTTCAGTAGCTTCTTTACATGAGCCCCAGGCACCTGCAGTGCTAAGTTATCCGCAGATGATATCTGAATTATTAAGAGGTCATACAATAGCTGCAGCCCATATTTTTACAAACACAAATATATGTACCTCATCTTCAGTTTGGGGAGATGGACTACTACAACCTTATTATGAGCAAGCTCAGGAAGATCAAACTATGAAAAGACTATACAGAAATATTTACGGAACCCCCGCCCCAGGAGCGGCTAGTTGGATTGCAAGTTCAAAAGGAATAATGTCTGGCGTTGGAGTTTTGCCAGTTTATGCAGGTTTAGCACCTTTTACAGCTACGGAAGAGTTTATATGGCCTATTTTTCCTGCGCAAATAACAAATCAAGGCAGTGGTTATGCTGGCACATCTGGTATAACCGGCACCGGTGGTAGTGGTAGCGGTTTTGAAATTGTTGGTAATAATCTTTCGGGTGGGGTTTATGCTAGCTATCAACATCTGGGCAATAGAGGGCAAGGCACCGGTTATGCTATGGGGGACGTGGTAACCTTTAATGGCGAAGGTGGTACGGGAATGCAAGTAACATTAGTTCCAGGGCCGCTAATTTATAAATTTAATGTAAACTCTAATACAAGCGATCCTGCATATTTACAAAAAACTGTTACTTATAATGCGGTAGCTGGAGATACTATCGAAGATATATGCGATGGCCTAATTGCTTTAATAAATGCTAGTTTAGCAATTAATGATCCTGGTCATAGATATTATGCTACTAAAGTCCAGGCTACAAACGGCCCCAGAAATGGTAGATATGGTATAAGAATTAGTGGTCGTGTAAGCGGTAGAAATTATGCGATTAATATAAACAAAGACTTTTATACTCCAGACACCGGAGCACCAACTAATACTGCGGTTGAAGGCTATACTCCAAAACAAAACTTCGTAGCTGGAGTTACTGATCCCTCTGGATATTTTTTCGAGGATCCAAATATTTCTTATGAATTCTTCCAAAGAGATATTAACGATAATCCTATTTTTGGTAATGGTTATATCAATATTTCGCAAGCAGATGCAACAATTCTTGGTTTGACTGTACCTGCAGCTGGCGCGTTTGCAATCTTATTCAATGGTGTAACAGCTGGTGAAACAGCTTATCTCAATACCCAGGTAGGTGCGCAGCCCAAAGTCCTTAAAATAACATTTAAAAACATAAGTCGAACGGATAGAGCTGATATTGTTATTAATGGCACTGATTTAGATCCCTGGATTAATATTTTTAATCTTGCGGTGGGTACTTTTCTGAATTCAAACAGTGGTACGGCCCAAAGATTATTGCCATTAGTTGAAGGTGAGACTTATGAAGTAACAACAGAGTTCACAGCTGCTAACCTAGGTATAACACCAGGTGGCGGCGGCGCATTACAACCAACCAATATCGTTTCTCATCATATAGTAGGTAAATAAAATGACTACAACAGTAACTACAATCGTAAATAAAACAGACGCTTTCAACAGTGAGACTATCACCGTTGCTGCAGGATCTACAATCCAGGTATACGCCAATGCTGGTTTAAGCAACACCGAATATGTTGGATTAGAGCAATCATTTAACGGATCAATATGGACTGCAGTACGAACGTCTGAAGGCGCTGGTATCTTAGATAAGAATAACTCACGAGCTATTATAGCTGGTCCTATTACTTGTCGATTAATCAAAGGCCCTACAGAAGCCGCAATCACTGTTTATTACGATTCTTAATAGTATATAAATCAACCACATGGTAACAAAGTGTATGCCTAGTAGAGCTGGATCACCAAACAAGAACAAGTCGTTTCTATTGAATCGGCTGCAGGCTATGTATGGAGATGACTTTCATCCAATAATGAAGATGGCAGAGAATGCTGTATTGCTTCAGGAACAGGCTGAGAAGTTCAACGATGATGGTGAGCGTGATGCTGCAGCATTGAAGGCAGCTATTGATGGGTGGGATAAGGTTGCTAACTATACGGAGCCTAAGCTAAAAGCTATCGAAGGCAGCCTGGATATTAACGCTGAGGTTATCATGCGTAACCTTAAAGGTGTTGATCGTTGATTGAGTATTCCCTGGAGTACCAGGCACAAAGCGATACCCTGGCTAACTTCCATAAAACCCTGGACTATCATCATAGGTTCATCCGTGGCCCTTTAGGATCTGCCAAGACTACTACGGTATGCGTAGATATTATGGACCTAATTGTTAATCAGCCCGCTGATGCTAATGGGGTGCGTAGATCCAGGTGGTGCGCAGTACGAAACACTTACAGTGAGCTAAAGAACACAACAGTCAAAGAGTGGATAGAAGTCTGCCCTGAAGAGCTGGGCAAGCTGAACGGTACGGACCTGGTGCAGAACATAGCGTTTACCCTGGAGGACGGAACTAAAGTTAAATCTGAGTTCCTATTCCTAGCTCTTGATAAGCCCCAGGACGTTAAGAAGCTAAGGGGCTTGCAGTTAACGGGTGGATGGCTTAATGAGGCTAAGGAGCTCCCATACGAGGTTGTAAGTATGCTGTTCGGTCGTTGCGGTCGATACCCTAAGCGTAACGAAGTGCCTGAGTATTGGTATGGTGTTATTGGAGATACTAACAGCCCAGATGAAGACAGTTGGTACTATGACCTGGCAGAGAACGTAAAGCCTGAAGGCTGGATCTTCTTAACCCAGGCAGGCGGTGTGTTCAGGGACGCAGCTACAGGTAAGTGGATTGTTAATCCAGATGCAGAGAATGCGCATAACCTACCTATTGGCTATTACGAGAACCAGATTCATGGCAACAAGGATGACTGGATCAACGTCAACCTGGCTAACAACTATGGATTCGTGAAGGAAGGTAAGCCCGTACACCCCTGGTATAACGATATGGTCCATACCAGTCGAGATATCATTAAGCCGGACAGATCACGTCCTATTTACATTGGCTTTGACTTTGGTAGAACTCCAGCGTGTGCAATAGCGCAGAAGGATGCGATGGGTAGATGGGTATTCATTGATGAGTTCACTAGCGATAACATGAGTGCGGAGAGCTTTGCACCTGAGTTGAAGAGATATCTGGACCAGGAGTATTCGCAGTTTAAGTTCGAGTATGGCTATGGAGATCCAGCTGGGGGTGATGGTAATCAATCTACAGACAGAACTCCCTTTGATATCCTAAGAGCTAATGGCATATTTGCAGGACCTACCAGAAGCAATGACCCGTTGATTCGTAGAGCTTCTATCAGCTCTCTTGGACTGCGCAATTGTATGGATGGCAAGCCTGCTTTGATAATCAGCCCTAAGTGTAAGATGTTGCGTAAAGGTATGGCGGGTGGATTTTGTTACAAACGAGTGCAGGTATCAGGTGAAAAGTATGCAGATAAGCCCGATAAAGGTATATACTCGCATATTGTAGAAGCTGCAGAGTATCTACTTCAAGGGCAAGGTTGCGGATCAGCTGCAGTGCATGGCAAGCCTACCTTCCAAGCCCCACAAAAAGTTAAACAGTTTGACCCATTTAAGCGGAGATAAGTATGAGAATGTTAGAGAAAGGTGTAAGCCTAAAAGATATAGAGCCACACAATATGATGATAGTCCTGGTGTTTGAGTTATTCACACGTCAGGCACAACCGAAAGTAATTAAAGAGTGTACACCTGGCAAGGTGGTATTCGATTTACGCAATAATATATCGGGTACACAGATGCAGCGATTAATACAATTGCCATTAGCTAGAGATATGCCTGAGTACGAATGGATCTTGTCTACTGAAGATAAGACCTTGACTGCTAATTTGAATAAGCCAGTTAAGAAGGCAAAAGCTAATGCGAAAAAAGACACTAAGACTGATACAGCAGACACCGGAACAGCAGAAGAAAGCTAGAAGGTTAACCGGTTATCTCATATATACCGATGGTTGGTTATGGTTTGGGCATGTTTCAGTCTTGCTTAGGAATAGCAATAGTTGGGTAAAGATTAATCACAGCTTTGCATATACCCAGGTTGATGTACTGCCGCTAAGAAGTAAATGGGCAGCGGATATCAAGGGTGAATTGCAAAAGTTTGTGATTGATGTACCTTATGACCAGAAGCGTTATGCGTTTGGCATGTTCAGTTGCGTAGAGCAAACTAAATCATTGCTAGGCATTAAAGCCTGGTGGGTGCTAACGCCAAAACAACTTAGGAGATATGTAGATGCCAAAAGGTCTATACGATAATATTCATGCTAAGCGTAAGCGTATAGCAGCCGGTAGTGGCGAAAAGATGCGTAAGCCTGGTGCTAGTGGTGCGCCAACAGCTAAATCATTCCGTCAATCAGCAAAGACGGTTAAGAAGAAATCACTGATCAAGCAGGAGTATTAAACATGGGTAGCAAACCAGAACCGTATAAGCCTAGTGCTGAAGAGCTGGCATTACGTTCAGCCCAACTAGAAGAGTTAAGAACTAAAAAATCTGAAATAGCAGAGGCTAAAGTACGAGCAGCTAAAGGCGCTAAAGCTGGGCGCTCTCTTATTACAGAGCCTTACAACCCCAGCGCAGCTGAACCGCTAGATACATTAGGAGCATAAATCATGGCAAGAGGTGACGTTTCGGGAAGATCTAGAAGACCAAGTGGCGGATATGTTAGCCCGATGGATCAAACAAGATATACAGGTAGAGCTGGCTCAGGCACTCCGTATACATACCGTTCTAGGTTAGCCCAGCAAAAAGAAGCATTGGGTGTAGATAATCTTACTGCTAGAGCTAGGATGATGGGCATTGATATTGGAACGCCTGGGCGAACACGAACGGGCAAAGGCTCTCCAGTAAGTTCAGTTAGATATGACGAAGATAAATTAAGAGATGATATTGCTGCATTAAACCAACTAGCAGATGACAAAGAGCTAGGTGCTAGGCAGATGGAAGAGATCAAATCTAGGACTCAGGAAGAGGTACAAATGCGGGCTAGAGCTGGTAGACGTAACCGAACCAGACGCTCATTAATAGATACACAACCTCAGGGCTTATTAGGCCCTTCAGGAACATTGGGAGCATAATTATGGGAATGGGACCAGGACCGGAAGCAACGGCTAGAAATAAAGCCAGGAAGAAAGAAACTGAATTTTTGCTTAAAGATCCTAAAGGCTATACGGCAGAAAAAATGGCAATAAGAGATGCCAACCCAACATTCAGCAGAGCCAAGTTGTTGGGTATAAATACAAGAGTAGGTGGTCGAAGTCCAGACAAAGGTGTTCGAGAAGCTGGCTTTAGTATGCACCATAAGAGCAGGGTAGGAAGTTATAGCGATAAGCGTTTAGAAAGAGATATGGTAGAGCTGAACGAACGGATGGATTCTGCAGAACTATTAGCAAGGCAGCGTGAAGAGATCAAGTCAAGAGGTCAGGAAGAAACTGGTCTAAGAATGCGAGCAGGCATAAGAAACAAGACCAGAAGATCACTTACACAAAAAGATGAAAAGACTGGCGTATTAGGTCCAATGGGTGCATTGGGCGCATAGTCTACTTACTAGGATATCAATATGACCGCTTTATCATTATTAAAACGATTCTCTAAAGCTAAGGCAATAAAGAATCAGAATTGGTATAACCATATGCGTGAGTGCTATGAGTATGCAGCACCGCAGCGTGAAACTTTTTTTGATCATAGTCCTGGAGCTAAGAAGAACACTACCATTTTTGATGATACCGCAGTCGTTGGCCTGGAGACTTTTGCATCCAGGTTGCAGACTTATATGGTCCCACCGTGGCAGCAATGGGGCCTTATTACTCTAGGTCCGCAAGTGCCTGAAGAAGTTGGTGAGGAAACAATTGAGTTCCAGGGTAAGGAAGTAACTATCAATGAGGCTTTAGAGCTTACCACTGATATCGTGTTTGACTACATTCACCGCAGTAACTTCGACACTATGGTTTACCCTGCGCTAATAGACCTGGGTATCAGCACTGGCAATATGACTTGTGAGTATGATGCTAAGAAAGATGAGCTGGTGTTTAATGCTTTGCCGATGCCGCAAGTATACCTGGAGCCAGGTCCAAGAGGCAGCATTGATAACCATTGGCGTGAGTGGGAAATTGAGCTAAGTCACATTAAAAGACTATGGCCCGATGCAAAACTAAACGAAGAACTAAACCGTCAGCTAGACCAGAAGCCTAACAAGAAGGCATGGTTTGTAGAAGGTTGCGTTTATGATGGTGATGTATACAGATATGTCGTTATAGACAGGGCAAGAAAGTCATTTATAGTTGATCGTGAAAGCGCTTCTAGTCCCTTTATCAGCTTTAGATCTGCAGTAACAGCAGGCGAAACGTATGGCCGTGGTCGAGTAATGTCAGTGTTACCTTCTATCAAGACGCTTAACCTGGTTGCTGAATACGAACTTACTTCAGGTGCTATCGCAGCTTCAGGCGTATGGACTGGCGTTACGGATGGGCAATTCAATCCCTACAACGTAGAGATAGCACCTGGGGTTATCATCCCAGTGATGTCGAATGACGCACGAAACCCTAGCATTGCACCATTACCTATGGACTTTAACTTCCAGTTTACGCAGATACAAAAGTCAGAGCTGCAAAACACAATCAACACTGCATTGTTTGCTAACCCTATTGGCAGCATGGAAGATCCTACTAAGACAGCAACAGAAATCACTATGCGTAAGCAGATGGATATGCAGCAGTCAGGTGGATTCTTTTCCAGGTTGTTCACTGAGTTCGTTAACAAGGTTATTACCAGAATCGTTTTCCTTCTATCATCTGAAGGTATCATTCCGCAAATTAACATTGATGGCCGTAACTATAAGGTTAAGCATACTTCTCCATTAGCACTGGCTATGGATCTTGAAGATGTACAAAACCTGGATGAAGTTATACAGCGGTTGATGTCATATGATCCTACTGGCGCATTACTTGCTGGTGGATTAAAGATGGAGGATATACCTAAGTTTATATCTGATCGAATTGGTATAGATCCTGGCCTGGTTAGAACTAAACAAGAACAACAGAAATTAGCTGAAGCAGCACAGCAGAGCATGGCTGCACAACAAGGTATGGAAGGTGGTATGGACCCTGGCATGGAAGGTGGTATGCCTCCAGGCCAAGAAACTATGGTTTAACAAGCGGAGAATAGTATGGCGAACGAAAGAATAAAAGCGGATATGCTTGCAGATGCAAAGCGATATCACAATATATTTGTAAAAAACGAAGAAGGGGCTAAAATCCTGGAAGAGTGGATTATGAAATACGTTTTTAGTGGGTTTACGCAAGAGGATGCAACATTGTCAGAGCTTGCTAAAGCTGAGACTCGAAGAGAATTTGTATCAATGATAGTTAGTAAGTTAAATACAGCAGAACGTGGAGAGTAAATATGAGTGAAGAATTAGATGGCGGCATGGTCCAAGAACCAGAAGTAGATACTGCAATTTCCACTGGTGGGGTAGATCCCTGGTCTTGGAATGATTCAATGCCTGGATCTGGAGAAGCACCTGAGTGGCTGAACCAGGGTAAGTACAGTAATGTAGAAGAGCAGGCAAAGGCTTATCGTGAGCTTGAAACTCGCTTTGGTGGCTTTACAGGAGCACCTGAAACGTACAGTGCTAATCTACCTGAAGATCTTTATATTCCTGAAGGTATACACTTCGATTTTAGTGACCAGGATCCTATATTCCAGGCTATTGCACCTATTGCGCAAGAACTGAATATGTCACAAGAAGGACTTGATCGTATGCTAGGTGGCTACTTTAGCGCCACTGCAGAAGAGATGGCAAGAGAGCAGGCAGAAGCGGCAGATTATGCTGCAGAGCAGATTGCTTCAATACCTCAGGGCCAGGCGCGTGTTAACCAGGTATCAAGCTGGGCTAAAGCTAATTTAGATGAGAGTCAATTCAATGCTTTTACTAATGCTGTTACTGATGCTGATACTCTCTTATTATTTGAAACGCTGATAGATAAATCAAGGAATTCACCATTGCCAATGCCTACAGAGCAGCAGGCTGCAGCTTATTCCAAAGAAGATATTGATGCGATGTTTAGAGAAACAGATGCAAAAGGTATGAATAGATACACTACAGATGCGCAATTCCGCGCAAAAGTTCAACGATTGATGGGTAATGCCCAAAGATAGAGTTAGGCCCTTCGGGGCCTTTTTTTTACAAACAGTTGACAAATGCCTATACAATAGGATAATAGAGAACAATTCCCCGATACCCTATACTCATAGGCCGGATATGGAACGAATTAAGTTATTAAATCGGCCCTATCTGGACACCCGAAGTAAATAGCTAAAAACTAATTTAACTTTAATCATATTTTATGAGGGTTTTCCCATGAGTAAAACATTATCGTCAGTAGCACAACAGGAATTTGATTCCTTAGTACACCAGGTTTATCAAGGAAATAACCGTTTAGATGGTTGTTGTAAACTTCGCACAGGCGTAGTAGCGGATATCTACAAATTCCGTACTATGGGCAAAGGCATGGCTAACCAAAAAGCTAGTCAAGCTGATGTTACGCCAATGGATATCCAGCACAACTTAGTTAGTTGCGCGTTGGAAAACTGGAATGCTCCAGAATACACAGATATCTTTGACCAGGCTGAAGTTAACTTTGATGAGAAATCAGAACTTGCTGCATCTATTGCTAAAGCATTAGGTCGCCGTAAAGATCAATTACTTATTGATGCTTTGGATATTGGTACTTTCGCTGGAACAGTTGATACTAATGTTGGTGCAGCCGGTTCAGGTATGAACTTAGCAAAGATCTTAGCAGCTAAAGAGATCCTGGATGACAACGAAGTAGATGAAGAAGGTCGTATCTTTATCTTAAACGCTAAATCAGCTGGTTCTTTGTTGGCAACAACAGAAGTATCAAGTGCTGATTACAATTCAGTCCGCACATTAGTGCAAGGTCAGATTGATACGTTTGCTGGTTTTACCTTCAAATTTATCGGTACTCGTGCTGAAGGCGGATTGTCTGTAGCAGCCAATATTTATGATGGCTTCGCTTATCATCGTGATTCAGTAGGCATGGCAGTTGGTTTAGATATGAAAACTGAAATCAACTATATTGCTGAAAAGACTTCATGGTTGACTAACGGCATCATGAAAGCTGGCGCAACTAAAATTGATCCTACTGGCATCGTTAAAGTGCAGGCTACTGAGGTTTAATCTCAGTAGTTTTCTTTAACTAATTAATTAATTCGAGGAATATAATCATGGCTTTTACAGATGGTACTTTGGAACGAATCAGCGGCGGTAACAGTGACGCTGGTGTTTTATGGAAATACGAAGAAGACGCAACAATTGCAGCAATCCGTGGAGCTAACTACTTCAATAAAGCGGTAGATTACGGCGTTAAAGCAGATGATGTTATCTTAATCATTGCTAACAATGGCGTAGGCTTCAACACGTTTACAGTTACCGGTGTTAACTACACTATGACTGCTTCACGCGCTTTGACGTTTGCGTAACTAATCCTTGCTCTCCGCTTAGGATAGGAGTCTGCTACGGACACCACACTGTAGTAGGCTCCGCTTTTTTATTTATAGGTGATATTGTATGTCGAGTAAGTTTGATATTGTTTCCCAGGCTTTATTATTAATTGGCGAAGCGCCTATAAACTCTTTCGATGAGGGTGTGTCAGGTGTTGTTGCCTCTAACCTTTACGATACAACCAGGGACTCTTTGCTTACTGCTACAAGATGGCGGTTTGCTGTAGGTAAAGCCTCACTAAGTAAACTAACAGCTACACCGTTAAACGAATGGAACAATGCGTTTCAATTGCCTAGTGATTTGTTAATGCCTATTCGGGTTTACCCTAAGACTTCATACGAAATATATGAAGACAAAATATACTCTAACCAAAATTCTTTACAGCTGGACTATATATTTAGACCAGATGAAAGCGCATTCCCTGCTTACTTTGTTGAATGCCTGGCAGCGCACCTGGCTGAGAAGTTTGCATTATCTATTACCAATAACCAAACCATGCGACAAGCTATGCAGGAAACGGCAATAGATTCATATAAGAAGGCTGCATTTAAAGATGCGCAAGGTCGTCCTTCAACTCCAATAGTAAGTCGCCCGTATGTTCAAGTAAGGTCTTAATTTATGCCAAAGACGTATCAGCTGCAATCCAGTTTTAACAATGGCGTTTTAGATGAGACTATGCGAGCTCGCCTGGACACTCAGCAATACTTCCAGGGTGTAGAGAAGGCGGATAACATTAAGTTTATACCCCAGGGTGGAGCTAGACGTAGAGAAGGCTTTAAGTTTATTACAGCATTAGACGGTGCTTGCAGAATAATTCCTTTAGTTATGTCGTCAGAGCAGCGTTACGTTTTGGCTTTCACCAACAACAAGATATCAGTTTTACGCGCCGATACAGATATCATGGTAGATACGATTGTTACTACCTATACACAAGCGCAATTATTTGAAGTAGATTTTGCGCAGTCTGGCGATGATATGCTTATTACTCATCCTCTTCATGTTCCTAGAATTATCACAAGAGGAGCTACGGATGCAGACTTTACTATTGTTGATGTTGCTTTTACCAATGATAGTATTCCTGAAAATGATTTTAATGATTCTCAGTCACCTACTGCAATATCGGAGATTCAAAGATTAAGTTTTAGCGGCAGCTTTGCGACTGGCGCTGGCTATAAATTAAACCTGGAAAGTATTGATACTGAGACGCTTACATACAGCGATAATGCCAGTCATGCAGATGATATCCGTGATGTATTGTTAGATCTGGTAAATACACCAGATACAGGCATAACAGTTGTTAGAGCTTCCGCGAATGTATTTGATGTTACATTCGCAGGCACAGCAGCTAAAAATTGGCGTCAAATGTCAGGTCGTAGAATTGATGGCGGATCTGGCTCAGTGGCAGTAACCACAACACAAGATGGCTCCCCTAGAACTGAACCAGTATGGTCCAATACTAGAGGGTGGCCTAAAACTTGCACTTTTCACGAAGGCAGGCTTTGGTTTGGTGGATCACAAGCATTACCTACTACCGTATGGGGTTCTTTTGTTAATTCGTATTTTAACTTTGCTTTTGGCCGTTCGCGTGATGACCAGGGTATACAGTACAGTTTGCAGACAGATCAGAACAACAAGATCACAGCTATCTACTCTTCTACTACCTTGCAAGTGTTTACTACTGGTGGTGAGTTCGTAGTATTCCAGAATGAGTTTGATCCAATTACACCCGCTAATATAAGAATATTAAATCACACCAGGTATGGGGCTGCAGCAGTAAAGCCTACTGATATCGAAGGTAGCGTTACTTTTGTACAGAGGACTGGTAAAGCAATACGGGAAATGTTTACTGAGCAGGGAAGAAAGTTTACTGCACCGTCAATATCTTATTTAGCTCCATCTTTAATACGAGACCCTATTGAATTAGATGCGGTTCGTGGTACTTCTTCAGAAGATGCAAACTACATTCATGCTGTAAATTCAGATGGGACTATGGCGGTCTTTAATACTCTTAAAGATCAAAATGTATCAGCCTGGTCGATATGGAATACTGATGGTAACTACACAAGTATAGCGGTAGCGTTTAGTGATTTGTATATGGTTTGTAAGCGTGTTGTTAATGGCGCAACTGTTTACTATTTAGAAAAAGGTGATGAAGACTTTTACACTGATTCAAGTATCTATAATCCAGCTGTTAACAGTAATGTTGTTACCGGCCTTGCACACCTGGAGGGTAAGACTGTTAAAGTCGTAGGTGATGGCGCTGTACTTTTAGATCGAGTTGTTGCAAGTGGGCAGATAACTTTAGAGCGTTCAGTAGTTAGTGTTCGTATAGGATTGGAGTATGATGCTACTTTGAAGACTATGCCGATATCTCAGGATTCAGGTGCAGGTAGAAACCTGGCGCAAGAAATCAGAGTAAACAAAGTTACTTTAGAGTTAAGCAATTCTTTAGGCTTAATTGTTAACGGCAATAGATTGCCAGATAGACGTGTAGGAGATCCGTTTGATACTGTACCAACACCTTTTACTGGCAGAAAAGACACCCCCATATTAGGATGGGCAAAGACACAACAGATTACAATTAATCATACTGATCCAGTTGGGATGACCATACTGGGTATAGCACTAGAGGTAAATGGGTAATGGGCGCAGCAGCAGTACCAATGATGATAGCAATGACAGCCGGTAGCATGGTTATGCAGCGTAAAGCTGCAAGTGCGGAAGCTGTAGCTATAGAAAACGATGCAGCAATGGCAGCAGAGCAGGCCAAGAGCGCAGCTAATGAGCAGACAATTGCCAGAAAAGAAAAGTTGTTGCAGGCAATGTCATCCCAGATGGCTGGATCTGGCGCTTCGGGAGCAGGATTGTCTGGATCTACTTATAACATTATGTTGACAGATATAGGTCAAGCAGAAGCAGAGCAAACCAGATCAGACTTAGGTGCCACTATAAATGCGAGTAATCTGCGGAAAAGTGCTAAGACTAATGCAAGCCTGGCAAGAAGACGGGGCAATATTGCAGCTGGTCAAACACTGATATCTGGAACTAATGCTGCCTACAGTATGGGTGGGACGGGCCTAACTAAGACGGATGTAGGATAATGGCTGCTAAAAGATATCAACGGGACTATCAGCCGTACCAGTTAAATCCGGTTAATACTTCTAATCAATACGCTTCTATACAGAATTCATTAGCTGGTTTTACTAGCACTGCTTTAAGCGCAACAGCGCAAGCGTATGGAAGAAAAAATACTAACGAAGCACAGAAGCAGGCAGATGCTTATGACCCTGCTACGGGCGCTCCAGCGCTAAGTGATCGTGGTAACAAAGCGGCCCAGCTGTACAACCGGCAAGTGTCTAATGCTTATGAGCAATCAGTATTAAATGATTCTGTTAACGAGCTAGGTGTTCTTGCTACACAATACAAAGATAACCCCCAGGCTTATGTTGCTGCTAAAGACGCACGAAGAACTAGCCTTCTTGATGATGCAGGGCCACTAGCCGGTGTTGCAGCTAGACAGTACGATACGGTAAGTGCAAGGTATGAAGCAGAGATAAGAAAACGCGCAATGGCTGATTCTATGGCTGCAGCGAAGCAGGTAGAAGTTGATACTATTACTGCCTCCAGGCAGAGTATTATGGAGTCTGTTACGGATGTTAATTTTGATGAGACCAGAATTCAACGAACCGTTGAAGATTATGATTTTCTTATTGATGGTTCAGTTAATCTAACTGAGCTAGAGAAGGTAAATGAGAAAAGAGGGATTCGCCAAGATTTTGTTAAAGCTGCTAACAATTCAATTATTCAGGATTTTATAGATCAAGATGATTTACCTGGTGCTCAGAAGTATATTAATAAAACCAGAAACCGTCAGATAACAGATGGTAGTAATAGCCAGATTAAAAAAATGTCAGGTTGGACACCAGTACAAGCCGCCACTGATATGCAATCTTATCTACAGGAATATGCAGATACCCAGGCATTAACTATTAAAATAGATAATGATGCAGGTTTAGCTGAAGAAGCTAATTTAGTTCAGCGCAATCAAGAAGCTAATAAAACCCTGGTTGATATGGGTAATGATATTACGCCTGATCAGGTGCAAGCATTTAGGTCAGATCTTAGCCCCACTGAATTTAAGCAATGGTCAGAATTAGCCAGGGGTAAAGTAGTAGAGCAGAACGTAGTAGCATACAATGGACTCTTCGCAGATTTAAGTGATGCTATTGTTGCGCAAGACTTTGAAGCAATGGATGCTATAAAAGCACAATCAATAGAATTAGTAAGAGAAGGTAGGTTATCTTCTACTAATTATAAAACTTTAATAGATATGTCAGATGCTTCACGGTTTGATGAAGGCATGGGCGTATATGATGGTGCTATTGAAACCTTTAGAGGTTTATCAGTGAGAAACTACACAGCTTCAGTATACAAAGCTAAACAGGCTTATCTAAGCTGGAAAAGACAAAACCCAACGGCTACTACCGATGAGGCTAGAATTGCTGCAGAGAAAATCCTGCAAGATATTGCACCAGGCGCAGTAAATGCTTTAGAAAGTATATCGCAATCACAACAAAACTTATAAGAGTAAATACATGGCTAAGTATGATCCTATAGTAGACGTAGTAAAATCCGTCAAAGATAAATTTGTTAAACCAGATACTAAGAACGTCAATAACTTAGAATTCTTAGATCAGTTATCGCAAAAAGATAGGATGGCTAATCAAGGCTTTGATGTGCCGGTGGAATACTCTCCCACTGTAAAAGGCGCTGATATCGAGCAGCAAAAAATTATACGGTCCAAAGCTGCAGCAGAAGGCTATGCAATTATTGGTGATCAACCTGCACTACCTGGAGCACCTTCTACCCCAAACATAACAGATCTTGGCCCTGCTTATGTTGGTCAGAATTCTGATATCAAGAACAGCGCAATTGAATACACTAGCAATGCTTCAATACCTTATAGTGAGCCAAAAGTTTACAAAAAAAATGATGAAATATTCAGTGAGGCTGTAGCTGAAGAGTTCGATTACATGAAGCAAAACCCTAACAGCCCCAGGGTAAAAAAAGCATATAATGCTTTAATTAAAGAAACAGAAGCTCAGTATGAGCAAATGCTAAAAGATGGCGTAACTCCATTTTTTATCAGAGGTGAAAACCCATACGCCGGATCACCTTATGCAGCGTTGCGTGATATCAGTGAGAATAAGCGTATAGGTATATTTCCAACAAAAGACGGTTACGGATCAGGCAATGAAACCTGGGATGTAATGGACCCAAAGAACAACCCGCTAGTAGGTGAATCTAAATATGTTTTAGATGGTGAGCCTTTACTTTTCAATGATATGTTCAGAGCTGTACACGATTATTATGGTCACGCTAAGTCTGGCGTAGGTTTTCGTGCTGCAGGTGAAGAAATGGCTTACCAAAGTCACAGCGGCATGTTTTCACCTTTAGCTATGAGGGCGGTGGCGGTAGAAACTCGCGGCCAAAATTCCTGGTTGAACTATGGCCCACAAGGCGATATTAACCGAACGGCGAAATTCGATGATACTACATTCGCACAACAAAAAACTGGATTGCTTCCTAATTGGTCCGTTGTTGAAAATACACCTTTGGGCGATCAAAGACTAAGCTATATCCAGCGAGCTGGTAACGATGGCGTTTTAGGAAGGTTAGCTGGCGCAGTAGATGATGATGGTATTGTCACACTAAGTCATATGTCAGGAAGTCGCCAAAATCTAGACCGTATTGATCCAGAATACTACGGTAGTGGTTTATCAGGTCGTACAGTATCAGAGCGTAACCTGGCAGCAAGTGATGATTTTGCAAAGCGCTGGTATGGTGGCGTTAATACTAAAGAAAATCCTTATGCTGGCGAAGTTGGCTTAGGGCCTAATCCGCATTCTGTAGATATACGAGTAGAACAGATTTACGATATTGCTTCAGATCCAGATAACTTATTTTCTAAGATAGCTGAAAAAACTATTTACGGCGGCAGAAGATCACGCCAAGAGCGTTATAACGAGCTATCTAATCTTATAGATGAAAACGGTTATAGCGCAATGCTGCAGTCTACTCCCCAGGGTAATGTTGTTGCAGTGTTTGATGTAATGAAAACTAAGAGTAAGCAGAAAGGCTATGCAGATATGAAATTGCTTTACGCAATTCCTGCAGCGGCTTTAGGCTTTACTGAAGTGGTAATGAATAATAAGCAGCATATTGTTGAAGCTATGGCTGTAGCTGGTGGCTTTGCTTCATTTAGCTCAGATAGTGAAGCAAGTGCTGGATCGTTGGGAAAAACTGTTATCAATGCCTGGCATGGAAGCCCGCATAGTTTTAACAAATTTGATTCTAACTATATTGGGAGTGGCGAAGGTGCTCAGGCTTATGGTTATGGCTCTTACTTTGGTGGTAGAAAAGAAACCGGTGAGTCTTATCGAGAGTCTTTAAGTAACGAAACACACCTAAACGGTTTTAACGTGGGTGGAGTTGTCTACGATAGAGGTACGCCACAATTTAAAGCGATATCTGAGTTGCGTGAAAACGGCGAAAAAGGTGCTTTAGAATTATTAGAAAGCTATCAAGCTGATCTAAAGAATGGTGATGCCTACATTATTGATATGGGCGGCCAGGAATATATTGATACTTATGTCAAAACAATTAATGATCTTAAAGATGTTGATCCTGCAAATATTGAACCGCAGCTAGGCAATCTTTATAACGTAGAAATTGATGCCGAACCAGATCAAATGTTAGATTGGGATCTACCTTTAGATGAGCAAAGTGATTTTGTTAAAGAAAGATTGTCTGAAGCTGGTATTGATTTAGGTACTAAAGAAGGCAGAAAACTTTATTACACAATCAAACCAAACGCCACAAACCCTAAAGAAGCAAGTGATGCCTTAAAAGCATTGGGCATTCAAGGTATACAATTTGCAGATGGTGCGTCAAGAAACCTACCTATCAAAATGATTGCAAAAAGATGGCGCGAAGTATTGCCAGATGATGCTGGTTTTGATGAAGTTAGAGAGTTAATTGATGATGGGCATTTTAGTGCAAAGCAAACAGAACTTTTAGAGGCTTTAGAGGCAGATGATTACCTGGGCTTTGATTATCCTGCAGAAGCAATTGAAGCTGCTTTTGGTGGGAATATTAGCGATTGGGATCCAAGCCCAAGACTTACAAAGGCTATTCGTGATTCAAGATCTTTAGGATCTAAAAATTATGTTGTATTCGATGACAATTTAATTACGATTAAATCTAAAAACGGAAAGATTATTGGCGGTACAAGCGCCGTAGCTGCAGCTGCAATTGCAAGCGAAGAATCTTATGCTAAAGATATTGATGCAAATATGTCGCAGGATTTTGCAGATCGTGAGCAGGCTGCTTATGAAAGGGCAACAGGGACGTTTGAGTCAGTTGACCCACAAGTAGAATGGGATAAGCAACTAGCAGAAATGGAGCAGTTTGATGTAGATATGATGTTGGCTTCTGGTGCACCTGGCGGTATGGGAATTCCAATTAGTGCTATAACTGCATTGCCTGGTATTGCTGCACAGGCTGTAGGCGGTTTAGCGGAAGCTGTACAAAACATTGATAAGACTTTAAATTCATTTACAGATTTTACACAGAATTTAATGCCTGAGATGAATAAAGGTATGCCTAACGATAAATATTATGCTGGCATCGAGTTGCTTATGGATGGCGATATAACCAATGAACAGTTTAATGTCTTTAGTGAAACTGGTGAGCTTCCCGAAGGTGTAGATATAAATCAAGAGTCTGCACCGGCAACAGTTGCTAGAGTGTTAGAAGCCGCTATGGGGCAGCCAGAAAACGTTGCAGAAGACGTAACAAAAATGGGAGTTCAATTTTTTGTTCCGTTTACACAATTTCAAAAAGGACTTAAATCAATTGGATGGACAGCTGAAAAAGGATTAAGTGCTGCAGGACGAACACTTGCTGCAGAAGCCCTTGTTGCTAATACTGCTTTTGACCCGTTTGAGGACCAGTTTGGTAAATTGCTCCAAGATTTAGGTGTTGAGTCAGAATTTTTGGACTGGATAACTACTAAAGATTCTGAAGCAGAAGCCAGGCTAAAAACTACGCTTGACGTAGTTGGTGTTGCAGCAGGTTTTGAGGGAGTAACTGCAGCTGTAGGATCAGAAACAAGCAAAAAATTATTTAAAGCAATGTTAAATAACAAGGCAAGCAAAGCTGCTTTAGCCTCAATTGGCACATTCTACGCAGCTAGAAAAGGGTTTAAAGAGCAGACTGCACAAGAAGTAGCGGAAGAAGCTGTAGATATTCAAAAGCAAAGATTTGATGCTTTCAAAAGTGAAGCTGGTGATCCAGATGCACCTGCATATAACATGGGAGCCGGATCTATTGATGAAGTGGAGATTAACTTTGCTAGAATCAATACGGATGATGATGTTAAAGAGCTTATTCAAAACCTGGCAGATGAAGATATATCTGAAATAAATGCTGCAAGACGTGGCAAAGTAGGATGGGACCAAACTTCTTTAGAAGCAGACAAGTTAGATGCCTTCCAGGTACTAGCGGATAGACGTGTTGGTGAGCCTCTTAATGCAGCGCAAACAGTTGCAGTAAGAAACCTTTGGGCGCAGTCTGGCAGAAGGTCTATGGATCTTGCTAATGAAGTGGCATTAAACCCAAGTCCTTTAAACATGATTGCATACAAGCGTCAGTTAGTTATCCATTCTGCAATACAGAGAGAAGTTTTAGGTGCTAGAGCCGAAACAGCCAGAGCTTTAAATGCCTGGAGAATGCCCGCAGATGATAAGCAATTAACAACTCTTGTAGACGAGTTAAGCAACGAAACTAACATACAAGAAATTGCAAAACGTCATGTAGCTTTAAGCGAAGCTGGATCTGCAGAGCAAGTCGAAGCATTCGTAAACGGAACTGCATGGGCAAAAACCCGTGATGCTGTAGCGCAAGCCTGGTATTTTGCTTTATTGTCAGGACCAAAAACTCATGCGCGTAACTTTTTTGGCAACGCTTTAACAACAATGCTACGCCCAGCAGAATTGTCATTAGCTGCTAGAATGCCAGGCATGGACACCATTCAAAAAGGTGAAGCCGCAGCAAGCCTTTACGGTATGACAATGGGTATGATTCGAGGATTAAGGGTATCTAAAGAAACCGGAGAAATGGGTACAGTATGGCAGGCTGTTAAAAATAACAAATCAGGTTTTGGTGTAGGAAAAGTTGACCAACCAATGATTACCGGTTTAGATCCCCAGCGATGGAATTTAGAGCCTGGCACAATTAAATACAATATTGCTGCAGTTGTAAACGGTACTTTAAGTGTTCCAGGTAGAGCTCTAACGGCAAGCGATGAGCTTTTTACAACAATGAATTTTGATATGGAAATTCATAGATTAGCATTTAAGAAAGTTGATGAAATGATTGAAAGGGGTGAAATTACTGAGCCCATGCGCCAACAGCAGATGGAAGAGCTGTTAAACAATCCTGAAGAGTATATGATTCTAACTGCACAAGCGCAGGGTAAAAGACAGGTATTTACAGATATCCCAGAAAAAACTGAGTTTAATGTTGCATGGAATTCTATCAGTCAGTTACCAGTGTTAGGTAAGATAGTTCAGCCGTTTAGAAATACCCCATATAATATTGGTCTTTATACTTTCGAGCGCACACCTTTAGCGCCGGTTGTTAAAAGATATCGTGATGCAATTAATGCTGGTGGCGAAGCAAAAGAAATGGCTATCGCTCAACAAACTATGGGTACTGCAATAATGTTAGTTGGTGCAGATCTAACGATGAGCGGGCATTTAACTGGTAACGGACCTGCAGATGCAGATGATCGTAGAGAATGGTTATTAACTCACAAGCCTTACTCAGTAAGATGGGAAGATCCAAATACAGGTGAGTTCAAGCATGTTTCATATAGAGGAATGGAGCCTATTGGCGGATTACTTTCTATGATGGCGACAGTAACAGAGATATTACAAGCGACAGAAGGCGAGGAGCCTACGGATGAGATCAAAGAGCTAATGGTTGCTACTTCGGCAGCGGTTGCTTCTTCTATGTCAGTACAAAATTATATGACAGGCGTTTCAGACTTCTTTGAAATGATGAATGATCCTACTGTAAAAGCAGATAGATATTTTAACAAAATAGTATCTACCCTGGCTGTACCTTCAGCCGTTAACGAATATGCAAAGATGCAAGATCCAGTTATGCGTCATGCTCAGACAATGGCAGATATGATCAAAGCTAGAACGCCTGGATTATCAAACCAATTGCCTGCGAGATATGACCGATGGGGTAACGAAAGAACTCGCCGGTCAGATATGGGCAAGGTATATGATGCTGTATCGCCGTTTTATAAATCATCTATCAAGCCACAACCTATAGATATAGAGTTAAGTAGATTGAGAAAAGTTGTTAAATTGCCTGGTGGAAATCAGTCTTTTAGCAAGCCGTATGGTGGCGGATCTATTGAGGTAAAACTTAGAAAAGATTACCCAGCAGCATATTATAGAATGGTCCAACTTGCCGGTAATGAGATTACAAAAACTCAAAATGGTGCGCCAATAACTACAAATGGATTTGTTAGCCAAGGCGGAACTTTACAGGAAGAACTAAATTTATTAGTGACTGGTCAGCACCAGTCTTCTGGAATGTATAATATGTTTACGGATGGCGAAGATGGCGGTAAAGCGGCATTTATACAGTCAATACTAAACCAGTACAGACTTGCAGCTAAAGCCCAGGTTTTAATTGAATACCCAGATTTACAGCGTGAAGTTAATACAAGATCTAATACGCCAAAATACAAATTTCAGGAGACTAACTAAAAATGGCTCATATAATCGTAAACGATGTAAGCCCTACAGAGCAGTACACAGCAACAGCGGGCCAGGTAGACTTTACTATCACTTGGCCGTTTTTTACTAACGCAAGCCTTGATGTATATTTAACTCCGGCAGGTCAATCACCGGATGATGCTGCAGATCTACTTACACTTACAACTAACTACACTGTTACTGGTGCGGGTAATGTTGCTGGAGTTCTTAAAAAAATAACTTTGCAAGCTGGCGCTTCAGTTGGCGATATTATTACTATTCGTAGAAACGAGCCTACGCAACGTATAACTGATATCCAGGAACAAGGTGACTTTTTATCTGTAACTTACAATGATGAGCAAGATCTTCTTATTATGTTACTGCAGCAAGTAGAAGAGCTCTTAGGCCGAAGTATTACTAAAGGTGTAACTGGTGGCGACTGGAATGCAGAATCTATTGCCATAAAAAATGTATCAGATCCAGTAGACGGACAGGATGCAGTTACAAAAAATTATTTAGCATTAGCAAACCCAAGTTATTTTGCTGCAGTATCAGTACAGAATATTACTAACTTATCTGCTTCAAACAAAACCCTGGCATTGTCAGATGCTAATACCTTAATTGAGTCTAGTAGAACAAGTTTATTTTCAGTTGTTGTTCCAGCAAATTCTTCTATAGCTTTTCCAATTGGAACTATTATAAATTTTTCTAACCGTGGAACTTCGCAAATTAATATATCGCCTGCCAGTGGCAGTGTTGAATTATATTTTTACGATGGCATAAATCAGCCCTCTGCAGCTGCAAAGAAAATAATGAAAGGTGGTGTTGCTACACTTCAAAAAATTGCTACTGACACATGGGCAGTTTACGGAAATACAGCGGTACTTAATTTATGAGTAATATAATTGGTGTATCGGCAACGTCTGCAGCAACAATATCTTCTTTAACGAGAACCTGGGAATTTATAGCTAATGGCGCTGCAGGTACTATAGGGTATTTAAACTCAGATTATGATATTAACCCAACTAAAGTGCTTACAGCTCAACAAGGTTTTGGATCTACTGTTTCTGGATCATTAGGATTAAGTGGTCAGTTTTCAAGAGATACATGGGTTTTAGTAAGTGCTGGTACAGGATTTACAAATTACACAGTTTTAACTTCAGGATCTTTAAAAGCATATTATGCAAATTCTAATTGGTCATTAAAGACTGGGGGCCAGGGTTATCGCGCTGGAAGTGTTGTACAAATGACAAGTCCTTCTGGTTATGACGCTTATTTTTATAAAGGCTCTAAAACAGTTGGAGATATAGTTTTAATAGATGGTGGGACTGGATATGTAGCTGGCGATTCAATAAGTTCTGCAGTTACAGGACAACCTTCTGGGACCGCTGATACTTTTGGAATTAATATTTTAACTGTTGATAGCAATGGATCTATTCTTACTTACACTATTGTATTGCCAGGATCTTTGCCTAATGGTGATGTTTGGGGCTTGTTACCTGGAGGCGGATCAAGCGGAGCTAAGTTTGGTCGAGTTGTAGGAAATAGATACGCAGATAACCCAGGCCGTATAAAAATAGTAAATTTACAAACAAAAAATAATGAAATTGAATTAGAGATATCACAAGACCGTAAAAGTTTAACACCAGTTGATTTAGCGTTTTCAGAATTCTTTAACGCCGGCATATATGCAGGAATATACGCAACAAAACAAACTAATCAAATATGGAAAGTTGGAGATAAAATTCAGGTTGTAAACAGGGGTAGAGATAACGATGAATTTACATTATCTTCTTGTTCAAGAAACAATGCAGGTGGATGGTCTGGTCAATTATCAGGGCCAATTGGACCTGCCGTATTGCCTGAATTAGATGTAGGTTCTGTTAGAAATTTTAATGCTTTGCAAAGGCCGGTATCTAATCCTTGGATGTTTACTGAGTTTAGAATTAAAGGTATAGACACACCTTCTTTTGATCACACTATTCGATGCCAGGATATAGAACATATAACTGTAACAGAGACACTTTTTGGAATTAAATATTCTGGTCTACCGGATGGGCAAAATGTGAGTTTTGTTAGTGGTGAAAAGTACAGTGTTGAAGTAATACCTAGAGATGCTTTTTCAACTTTTTGGATGCAAGCTGGTACTGCTTCTGGAAAGATCGGTTATTCTCAAAATTATCCAGCTGGCTTAATAACTGAATATTACCCAGCAGACAATAATCCTATAACGTCACTATCACCTTATCCACAAGTTACTACAACCCTGGGTGAAAACTCTACTGTTACTTTGCCAACAGATTATGGAGCTATGAATACTTTAAGCGCTTCCGTAAAACAAAGACAAAGTAACATAGTAGATTTTTATTGGGCAAATAATGTTTTTACTTTTGCTATTAAGGGTAGTTCAATTGACTATAGCGTACTAAACGAAATTCGCATAACTCCGCGAGGCGGAGCTACACAAGTTATAAGTTTGGCTGGCGCATCATTTTTAGATTTTGGAGCAAACTTATTAGTGACAATAAATAACGTATCTAATCCGTTTGTTAACGGCACTTACTACGAAGTCAAAATAAACTAATGGGCTTTATATATTAAAAGCCCAAAGAGTTTTAACACCTTTATGGCACTGGGGGCCTTCACCTGCAATGTAGCCGATTTTTAAAATTAGCTTAGACTTTGCAGCACGTTGGAATGTACCTCCCCAGGCTCGACTATCAGGAGGTGTAGGTATGTCAGTATTTTCTTCTGCCCAGGCCCTCACCTGCTCACAAGTAAAATGCTCGACACCGGCAGGAAATCTAATCAAAGCATTGTAAGCCAGGTCAGTCCAGGCTAATTCTTTATTAGCATTATCTTCTGCAGCTTCAATGCCTGCATCCCTTAATAAAATTCCTAAATCATTCATATATGCTCTCCATTAAATATTATCGTTTTCTTCGCCTTCTTCATTAAAAAAACTTAAATTACAATCCTCACAAATCATATCGTACTTACCTGCCAGCTCTTGTGGCGGATTATAATCATCGTCTTTCATGCCGTCACAAAAATCACAAATATATATAGCCATTATCCCTCCTCAGAGATCGTTATCAGGCAATCTCCAGGTCGCAATCAATGTCTTGTTTCAATAGCTGTAATAGCTCTGTTTTGTTGGTTAACTTACTAGGAAAGAAAGTAACCGAACCATGCCCTCCATAGTCAGTTTCAAAGTTAATGATGATCGATCCGCCAGGTACACTTGACGTGGTTAATTTTGTAATGTGGTGAATATTAGTCATTGTAGTCATTAGTTGTTTTCCTTTTGAGTTTCTATAAGCGGCCAAAATTAGCCGCACGGCCATTATAACCAAAGTGATCGTTTGCTCTTTCCTGGTGGGCTTCTATAGCCCTGCGCTTCTCAACATCTACAGCTACATAGCCTGCTTTAACTTCTTTCTTTGCAATAACCTTTCTTTGCGCTTCCTGTTTACAAGCTACGCACTTAGATGTACTGCCTTTGCTTACCCAAACTCTAGTGTAAGATCCACACTTGTGGCAACTTGCATCAGATATAAAACGATTAGTTCCAGACCTTAACTTCTTAGAATGCTTCTCGTATCTAACACCTCGGTGCTCATGGTTTACCGGATTGAAATCTGCTTCTATTGGAGTCATTAGAATGGCAACTCCTTATCAGCATTGCGCTCTGCAATAGCTTTCTGCTCTGTTCGCCACAACTCTAAAGCTAAACCTTCTACATGCTTTGCAAACGCATAACCATTAACAAATTCGTTAGACTTCATGTAGTTATTCATAGTCGCCATTAGGTCAT
>Ga0209557_1000276_pt1 | contig 32429 bp, 20 predicted proteins | sample SaaInlV_120m_DNA_4_FD_184672 | JGI IMG/M metagenome (GOLD analysis project Ga0209557, IMG submission 184672) | Marine microbial communities from expanding oxygen minimum zones in the Saanich Inlet - Saanich Inlet SI074_LV_10m_DNA (SPAdes) (version 2) | ecosystem: Environmental > Aquatic > Marine... | reverse complement strand
CAGCACCTGTTGGCGATAATTATTAAAATCCGGGTCATCGGCCAGCACCACCCGATCCCGTGGACGGGGCAAGTTAATGGACAGCACCTCACCGATTGAAGCGGCTGGGCCATTGGTCATCATGACAATGCGGTCCGACAGCAAGACAGCTTCGTCGACATCATGGGTAATCATGATTACGGTATTACCCAGCTGCTGCTGGATATCCATAAGAGAGTCTTGCAGGTGAGCGCGAGTCAGAGCATCAAGCGCGCCAAAGGGTTCGTCCATCAGCAATACTTTGGGCTGCATAGCCAGACAGCGGGCAATACCCACTCGCTGCTTCATACCGCCGGATAGCTCGCCAGGGAGCTTATTCAGGGCGTGATCCATATGTACCAGAGAGAGATTGTGCTCAATCCAGTCACGCATCTCGGCTTTGCTTTTAGTCTTCTTAAAGACACATTTAACTGCCAGCTCAACATTTTGATAGACCGTCAGCCAGGGCAACAATGCATGATTCTGAAATACAACGGCGCGGTCCGGGCCCGGTTCATTGACCTCGCGACCCTCGAGAATCACACCGCCTTCGGTAGCCTCGTAGAGACCTGCAACAATATTTAGCACAGTTGACTTGCCACAGCCCGAGTGACCAATCAGAGAGATAAACTGGCCTTTGCCAATTGTCAGATTGACATTTTGCAGGGCTCTGAACAGCTCGCTGTCAGTGGGGAACTCGATGCCTACTTGGCTTATCTCTAGGTAATTATTTTTCATGGTTATGTCCGCCCTGTTAACGAAGTATTGCTTGCTTGTCCCATGACACGCGCTTCTGCACGGCCAGCATCAAGCTGTCTAAAATAAATCCAATGACGCCGATCACCAGCACTGCGACCATAATGCGGCCCAGGGAATTGGAAGAGCCGTTCTGGAACTCATCCCAGATAAATTTGCCAAGCCCCGGGTTCTGGGCCAGCATCTCGGCGGCAATCAATACCATCCAGCCAGTGGCCAGAGACAGACGCAGTCCGGTAAAGATCATAGGTATGGCGGAGGGAATAACGATCTTGCGAATGTGCACAGTGGCACTGAGCTGCAACACACGGCTGACATTAATCAGGTCGCGATCAATACTGGCGACGCCGACAATGGTATTGACCACGGTTGGCCACAGGCAGCACAGCGCAACGGTAAAGGCTGAGGTTAAAAAAGCTTTTTCGAATAGCGGGTCATCGGTCACATAGAGCGCCGATACCACCATGGTCACCAATGGCAACCAGGCCAGAGGTGATACAGGCTTAAAGGTTTGAATAATAGGGTTGACGCAGCGATAGACCGATTCGCTAAGGCCGCAAATAATACCCAGAGGCACAGCCACCAAGGTGGCCACGAAAAATCCAAAGGCCACGGTGAGCAGACTGGTGCCTATCTGGTCGACAAAGGTTGCCTTGCCCGTATAAGCCCGAATCTTGATCACAGCATCAGGCTTTTTTGCTAGCTTTTTAGCATTGCGCTTTTCCTGACGCTCATAAAACGAAGCTTCTTTATCCCGCTCTCGCTGATGCTCTGCCACTAATGTTTTGGACTGCTCCCATACCTGGGTGGGACCGGGGAATTGGCCTAACGAGGTAACGATATTATTGGCTACCAGTTGCCAGAGCAATAAAAAAACTAAAATGCCGAATCCGGGCAGAGCCAGCATCTTAATTATTTTATCGAGTAACAGACGCAGATTTGCAGCTGTTAATATGTCACTGGATTGCGCTATTTTTAACTTGATAGCTGTTGCACTCATTGTTTCTTTCCTTTGGGGTTAAAACCGACTGACTCCAAAGAGCCAGCCGGGGTCTTTCCTGGGAGTAAACTATTGCTAGAGAACGTCGTCTTTCAAGCCAATCGGGAATTTCTTCAGATAGGCATTGGGTTTGGAACCGTCGTAAACAATGTTGTCAATAAAGTGCTTTTGCGGCCCACGGAATCCAGACTCGGTAGCGAACTCGGGGAAATCCTTTGCACTGACCAGCTCTTCTGCAATCAACTCTTTGGCCGCAATCTCATAGATATCCGGACGGTAGACAGATTTCGCCACATCAAAGAACCAGTCGTCAGATTTGGGTTCGGAGATCTGACCCCAACGGCGCATCTGAGTCAGGTACCAAACCGCATCTGAGTAATAAGGGAAAGTCGCGTTGTAGCGGAAGAACACATTGAAGTCAGGCACTTGACGCTTATCACCTTTTTCATACTCAAAGGTACCAGTCATGCTGTTGGCAATCACTTCGTAGTCTGCGCCCACATATTCACTGCGAGAGAGAATTTCCACTGCCGCGGGACGGTTGGCATTATCATTCTCATCCAGCCATTGGGCTGCACGGATCAATGCTTTAACAATACGAGCTGTGGTGTTTGGATACTTCTCGGTAAATTCTTTGGTCATACCGAATACTTTCTCTGGATTATTTTTCCAGATTTCGTAATCCGTAATCACCGGCACACCAATACCTTTAAACACCGCTTGCTGATTCCAGGGCTCACCTACGCAGTAGCCGTAGATAGTTCCGGCTTCAAGGGTTGAAGGCATCTGCGGTGGTGGTGTAACAGAGAGCAGAGCCTGAGCATCCAGAGTACCGCTGGTATCACCTTTGTGGGGCGCATAAAAGCCAGGATGGATATCTCCGGCGGCCAGCCAGTAACGCAGTTCATAGTTGTGGGTGGACACCGGGAAAACCATGCCCATCTTGAATGGTTTGCCCTCGTCGGCAAATTTGTCGACTACAGGCTTGAGGGCATCTGCTTTGATCGGGTGAACCGGCTTGCCATCTTTGTGGGGAATGTTTTTCTTCATTTCCGCCCAGATATCATTGGAGACGGTAATGCCGTTGCCATTAAGATCCATGCTGAATGGCGTCACAATGTGGGCCTTGGTACCGTAGCCAATGGTCGCGGCGAGAGGCTGGCCCGCCAGCATATGAGCACCATCGAGCTTGCCGTCGATAACACCATCGAGAAGGACTTTCCAGTTAGCCTGGGCTTCGATGGTGACATACAGGCCCTCGTCCTCGAAGTAACCATTTTCGTAGGCCACTGCGATCGGTGCCATATCAGTCAGTTTGATAAAGCCAAACTTGAGTTCGTCTTTTTCCGGTTCGCCAAGCTCAGCCTGAGCAAAGAGGGCACTGGCGCAAAGCGCAATAGCACCCAGAGATTTGCTGACAACACGAGCCACAGATTTGCCACTGTGACCTGGAGTTGTTAAGTCTTTCATAAAGTTGTTACCTCATTTATAAGTGGCCTGAAAAAAGGCCAAAAAAAACCCACCTGCAGGGCATCTGGGGGATACACCTGAGGTGGGCGACGTTACCCTGCTGCTTAAGATCGGTATCTATGATCAGCACTCATAACTTTACTATTCAAGATATATGCCAACTTTTTGATATGGCTAAAAAGCCCTATAAGGGGGTATATAAGGCCTAATCGGGTTAAAAAATAGCCAATTTTTCAGCGACAGTAAGCAAGCCTGTCACACCTGGAATTAATCGCGCACCCAACTGGTGCAATAGTTGTCTGTGCTAATGAGGTTTTGCACAGTAGTTGGGCTTTCTGCTGAAACTGCTTAGGGTCTGTATATAATGAAGTTATCTCTAGCCCTTGGCGTGACTCTCTCTATAGTCCTGCGCCGGACAGTCAATATTAAGTAACTGCGCCGCTTCACGATAAAGATCGGTGCGATAACAGCGCTGCACAATAGAACGAGTTTTCTCAGCATCAATCTGCTTACCCAGCACTGGTGTAAACTGCTGAATCATACGTTCGGCATCGGACCGCCATGGAAAACCGGCATTAAGATGATCAAAGACATGGAAATCAGTCTGCTCAGATTGATCCTGGGCGCGCTGGTGAAAGAGTTTTCCAGTTAACGAGGGCCGCAAATATTCAGCGGGGAGATCCAGATAGGAGGATTGGGACAGTATTTGAATAGCCTGCTCTCGATTAGCCATATCAGCCATCCACCGACAGGCTTCCATTAGAGCCAAACGCAGGCGCAGGTGAGTGCCCGGATTTTTGCCATGCCAGTTTTCCATAACCCCAAGGACTTTATCAGGGGCCCCATTCCATAGTCGAACCCCGGTGGTTGCCAGCACCCCTGCTCCATATTCCACCGCGATACTGTTCCAGGGTTCACCGACACAGAAACCATCAATAACACCCTGGGCCAGACTGTCCACCATCTGCTCTGGTGGCAATACAATGATTCGCGCATCTATGTCGGGATCTATTCCTGCAAGTTCAAGCCATTGGCGCAAAATTAATGTATGGGTAGAAAAATTATGCACGCTGGCAAAAGTCAGCTGATGATCAGTCTTGTCCATCTCGGCTTTTAATGCCTGGGCCGTTACCAGGGGGTCATAGGTATTGGCAGCGGAATCCAGCTGCAACCTCTGCCATAGGGAAGATGATAACGTAATGCCATTGCCATTTAGAGAGAGCACCAGGCCGCTGATAATCGGAGCCCTGATACCTGCAACACCCAGGGTCGTGGCCATGCCCATGGGAGCCAGCATCTGACAGGCATCAAAGCTGCCGGCAATCATTTTATCGCGGATATTGGCCCAGGACACCTCCCGGTGGAGACTGACATTAAGTCCATAATCAGCATACAGGCCCAACTCCTGAGCAATAATAATGGGTGCGCTGTCACTCAGCCTCATATAGCCAAGGCTTAAGTCTGAGCGCTCTGCTGGGGGTAATTTGTTGGAAGTAATTTGATTCATAGCTGCATCTTATTTTTAGTTATTTTTGCCAAGGATAGCGACTACAGACTGGGCCGCCTGCTGCATAGTCTGATTACTATCCATAGAGAGACTGCGCAATTGCTGGTGAGCCTCTTGCTCGGTAAATTTATGCTGTTTGATTAACAGACTTTTCGCTTTATCAATGATTGATAAACTTTCCAGACGACCTCTGGTGGTATCCAGCGCCTGGCGCAGAGACTGGAAAGATTTAAACTGGGCTATGGCCACATCAATAACTGGCTTTACCCGATTGGCATCAAAGCTGCCCATAAGGTAGGCACTGACACCGGCATCTACGGCTTCTTCAATAAAGCCCGGGTCCTCCTCTTCAGAGAACATCACCACTGGTGTGGGGTTGTGCGCATTGATTACAGAGAGACTTTCCAGCACATCGCGGCCGGGAGATTGCAGGTCAATCAAAATAATATCTGGCCGGTGCTGTTCGATTTGAAACAACAATCCGGAGGCGGTGGGCAAGCGTGAGACAACATCGTAACCAGCAGCTACCAGATGACTGTCAACTATGGCAGCCCGTTCTGGCAGGTCGTCGACCAGCATAACGCGCACTGACTTTGTGGTGGAGGCTATCATTAAATTTTGCGTCTTAGTTAAAAAAGAATGGGCAGCCGCCCAATGCGGCCGCCCAAACATGGTATTAACTTAGCGTCAGATTAATATTTTGCACTGATGGTAAACCATAGTTTGTCTGTATCTGAAGCATGAGCATCCGCATCATAGGATGCATATTTAAGCTGCACAGACAGAGTTTTGCTGACTGGGTAGGTGGCAACTACATCTACCTCTGAGCCCAAATCGACACCGCCAAAGTCTGCACTGTAGTCATGGTAGAACAGCGCCACCTTGGCAGGTCCTACTTTACCAGCCAGTTTTAGATAGGTGTCTTCAACGCCATTGGCCGGGGTGCCGAGAAACTTGTCAGCCCAACCCTGAAACTTATGCAATGTTGCCAATGGGGTTTTGAATGCAGCTGTACCCTCATCGCTGCCAAGCACTTCGTAACCCAGAGATACTGAGATAGGCTTTAATGGCAAACTTAGCTCGGCCATCATATAGTCAGCATCATAGGAGTTTGGGTTATCAGCATAGTCAGACTGGGTAGCATAGGCGGCCTTAAGTGCAAAGCCATCGAATTTGCCACTGTACTCAACACCATAGGTGCTGGATGAATTGGCTGCAGCATCGGCAAAATCTAAAAGATAGGCATAACCACTCAGGCTATGGCCTTCAGCTGGGGACATTGAAGCCAATATGATGTGGCTGTCAGATTCCCAGCGCTTGGGCTGAACCGAGCTGTCTTTGGGTCCAAAGATACGGTTCACATCCCAGATATAGCTGTAGTTAACGGACACAGGGCCCAGAGCCTTGGATGATAATGTCAATGCATCATAGGTCTGTTCATTTTGACGGAAACCCACACCCCCCACAAAGCGCTGCCCGGCATGCAGAATACGCTGTCTGCCCAGGGTTGCACTAAAGTCGCCACTGCCATAGGTCAGGGACGCCTGATTAAAATCTGTGCCATCAGGATCTGCAACTATGGGGTACTGGGTATTGCCATTGGTTGGCGTGCGGTAATTCTCGTCGCCAATAATGGTTACATTATCCACCTCCATTAAAGTGGTAAATCCATTGTAGGAAGCGGATTTATAAGTGATCCTGGTCTTTAATGTCGATGCATTGGCATCCTCGTCGATCCCATCCTGGTCGACGAATTCATAGCGATAGCGAAATGACAATGAAGTATCTCCCTCACTTAACATTTCCGAAATGGAGCTGGCGGTTTGGCCGTGGCCGAACATAAATGGTTGCATACTGAGAATAGTGACTGCAGCAGAGGAGGCTAGTCTAAACTTTTTCATATTGGTTCCTGTCAATGTTGTTACTCAAAAAAAACCTGCGCATGAGGGGGCCCCTACGCAGGCTTCGTTGCCTGAAGATTTACAGCTGTCATGAGCCCTGGGAGCTCCTGATAACTTTAGACAATACAAGAACTGTGCCAACCTAATAAAATCAATGGGTTAGCAGATAAATAGGCGGTTATAAGTCAACAGCCTGAATGGGGTTGGCGTTAAGGCGCACCAAAGTTAATCGCAATAATGGTGCCGGTGCGCTTTTTTAAAGCACGGTGATTTAAGCAAGCATAGATTCTTAAGAATCCCTACAGGTGTTGCAAATAATACTCGACCACCAGCTGCTCAATATATTCAGGGTCTGACTGCCATGCTCTGGCATGGGTTTCGCAGGGGGATTTCCAAAATTGTTTTGGCTCATTGGCCGCAGCATAGTTTCTCTCGCCATGGGAAAAACCAATAAGTTTGTCTCCCGTGCAATGGATAATAAAAACCGGCCTGGGTGCAATCTGCCCCAACAGTTGTTCGGGATTCACCTGGTCCATATCCATGCCTGTTCGCAGCTCCAATATCCAGCTAGTAACAGGCAACAGGGGAAAGCTGGGTATCTTGAGATATTGCTCAATAATTTCTTTATACAGATCCCTCAGATTTGACCAGCCCGCCTCGAACACACCTGCCTCTATGCGGGGGTCTTTCGCCATAGCCATGATCGAGGTTGCCGCGCCCATGCTAGTCCCAAAGATGCCAATACGCTGGTTGCCTTCAAGCTGCTGCACATAATCGACTGCGGCCTCTACATCTCGCTGTTCAAAATAGCCCATGGATGAAAAGGAGCGAATATTTTCGCCGCTATTGCGCAAGTCAAACGTAAGTATATTGAATCCCGCTTGGTGAACAGCACTAAACCAACGCATGCCTTCGCGCCGGTCGGCACCATGGCCATGAACAAAAATAATCACTTTGTCTGAATCTTTGGCGGGCATATACCAGCCATTCAGTAGATTGCCATCGCTAGACTGAAAGGAGATATCTTCAAAAGACAGACCCAGCTGCAATGGATCATCGCAATAGATAAAGTGTTCTTCATTGCAGGTGTAGGTGGGATGCATGATATTGGATGACATCATCCAGCCAAGGGTAAACAGGCCTGCGAGTATAAGACCTGCAAAGCTGACAATGGCGATGCTGTAACCCTTTTTATACCTATCCATATGACTCTGACTTATTATTCTGGCTTATGAAAAAAAGACAGGGGGGACTCCAGAGGTTATTTTTATCGTCAGTAGAAAATAACCTCCAGATCACCAATCATCTGTATCGCTGATTTTGTTCCCCGCCGTTATTTAACCACTTCAAAGCTGGCCTCGTGTTCTTCATCAGAAGCGTCTCTGGCAACCCACAGTTTAAATTTACCGGGCTCTACCACCTTCTTCATTTCCTGATTATGGAAATGTAGCATATCGGTGGATAATTCAAAGTTAACGGTCTGCTTTTCGCCTGGGCTGAGACTGACTCGTTCAAAGGCCTTTAGCTCCTTCACTGGTCTTGTTACATCACCTACAAGATCACGAATATATAGTTGCACAATCTCAGTCGCTTCTACATCTCCAGTATTTTCTATCTGGATAGACAGATTAATATTGCCGCCCAGAGCAACGTTAGCATTTTTCAGATTAAGGCCGCTATATTCAAACGAGGAATAGCTCAAACCATATCCAAATGGGAATTGTGGAGTATGTCCATAGTCCAGATAATTAGATGAATTCCCGGGCTCATGCTGCCAGGTTAGATTCGGATTAATCTTTTCGATTCTGGTGTAGTTGCTATCATTTGGCGGGCGGCCCGTCGCTTTATGATTGTAGTAAATAGGCACCTGGCCACTGGACCTAGGCCATGTAATTGGCAATTTTCCTGAGGGCACTTGTTCACCATACAACACATCAACCAATGCTGGTCCTGCCATAGTGCCTGGATGCCAGGCCATCATCAGGGCATCAACATTGTCCAATATATTGCCTAGGCTATTGGGTCGGCCAGACAGGAGCACCAGCACAACTGGCTTGTTAAGTTTTGCTAACTCATTAATAAGTTGTACCTGAGCGCCGGGCAGATCAATATTTCCCCGGCTGTGTCCTTCACCAGTCAAAACTGCTTCTTCACCAGCAAAGAAAACAATCACATCTGAGTTGTCGGCGACCTCAATCGCCTGTTCAAACCCTGATGTATCTGTACTTCGGCTATAGGGCAGGCCAGGGGCATACTGCATATTTGTGTTCAGCGCCCCCAGATATTCTGTAAGGGCGGGCAGCAATGTTCTGGAGTCCTTCGCCTCACCTTCATAGACCCAGGTACCCATCTGCTGGTAGGGAACCTCAGCCATGGGACCAATCACGGCAACCTTGTGTTTTTTATTTAATGGCAGAATATTTTCATTATTCTTGAGCAGTACAAAGGACTGGACCGCTGCTTTTTTAGCCGCTGCCAGATACTCTTCCTTAAGGAATTCTTCTTCACCCTCTGTGTAGGGGTTCTCAAATAAACCCATAGCAATTTTTGCTCTGAGCATACGGCGCACTGCAGTATCAATTTTATCTTGATCTACTTCGTCGTCCGCAATCAGCTGAGGAAGATGATCAGTCAATGCAGTAGAATACATTTCAAAGTCCAAGCCTGCATTGGTCGCTTTTCTGGCGGCTTCTCTGGCACCAGCAGCAAAACCATGGGGCACCATTTCCATTACCGAATTCCAGTCACTGACCACAAACCCGGTAAATTCCCACTGGTCTCTCAGGACTTCAGTTAACAGGCCTCTGTCAGCTGTGGCGGGAATACCGTCCAATTCGCTATAGGAGGTCATAATAGAAACTGCGCCAGCATCGATTGCCGCTTTAAAGGGCGGCAAATGATGATCGTGCATTTGCCGTATCGATGCACTGGCTCTATTGTAGTCACGGCCACCCTCTGCCGAACCATAGCCGGCGAAATGTTTGGCACAGGCCGCCATTGAGTCAGGGCTGCTCAGATCATCGCCCTGGAAGCCTTTAACCATGGCGGCACCAAGAGTGGAAGTCAGAAATACGTCCTCTCCCAGACTTTCTGCCACACGCCCCCAGCGGGGATCTCTGCCAATATCGATCATTGGAGCAAAGGTCCAGCGAATACCAGCGGATGTTGCTTCTTTGGCCGCCACCCGGGCACCCTGCTCAATTATTGAAGGATTCCAGCTTGCAGCCTGCCCAAGTGGAATTGGGAAAATGGTCTTGTAACCATGGATAACATCATGGCCAAAAATCAGTGGGATGCCATTTATGCTCTCTTCAACGGCAATTTTCTGTAACTTTGAAAATGCTTTTGGGTCATGGCTGCTGCGGGGAACATTGAGGAATCCACCGATTTTTCCCTGTCTGATTTCTTCCCGAACCAGATCAAAGTCACTGTCTTTATAGAACAGCCAGTCCCGCAGGGACATTTGACCTAATTTTTCTTCAAGGGTCATAGAGCTGATCATCTTATCAATGCGCTTTTCAACCACCGGGTCAAGGTCGGACTCAACGAAAGCTGCGGTGCTCTGACCGCCATGGGATAGGAGTGAAATGCCACTGACTACAAGACCAGCGATGACTGGGAGAATAGTTTTCTGTCTTAGATAATTTTTCATTAATACCCTACTTTTGGTTAGTACTCTGCTTTTAATTAATAGTTGTTCCACCGCAAATAATGGTTTAAGAGACCTGATGGCATAAACTGAGTTTTGTTATAAAGCTTTAAGAACGATTGTTATTATTGGTCAAATTGATAATTAAATTGCACTCCGTAGGTACGGGGAGCTATGTAGGTGGCAACAAGTCCTGCCTCGGTTATAACATTCCCTGAATCAATCTTGATATTCTTGTCAGTGGCGTTATTAACAAAGGCCGAGGCTGTCCAGCTTGAAGAAACAGGCTTAAATACAAGATTAAAATCAAATACCTGATAGGATCTCTGCACGCCTAAGTCAGTGCCTCCATGGGGCAACCTGTCAAAAATTCCCGACTCTAATCTATCCCGGTTATAAATATCCAGAAAATACCGGTCTGATGCTTTGGCTACAATACGAGGTGTGAATACGCCCCAGTCATAGTGAAAGTCACGACTGTAGGAAAGAGTCAGTTTCCAGTTCGGCAGTCTCGGAGGAATATTGCCCGACAGCACAACCGGATCCTCCGGGGATACTGATGTGCTGGAGACAAATGGATTAAACAGATTACCAAATAATGTGTCCGGTATTTCAAACCGGTCAAAGCGGGCATGGGTGAGTGCAGCACTTACTTGTAGTCGGTCCACATCCGTCAGCGCCCAGTCAAGTTCCAGTTCCAGACCGCTGATAGTTGCCGCAGACGCATTGCGCACCACGGTGCTACCACCTGTATCAGCAACGCCATCATTATTAATATCTAGTCGGTCTTCATTAGAAAACTGCAGGTTATTGTAGTTGGCTTGGAACAGCGCCAGATTAAAGCGCAAAGTATTGTCAAGATATTGGGATTTAAACCCCAACTCAAAATTCGACACAGTCTCAGGTTTGACATAGTTTCCGGCATCCTGAATATGGCCAGACTTAAACCCGGTTGAAATCGAGGCAAAGTACATCATGCGCGCGGAGGGGCTGTACTCATAGTTGATAACTCCGCTAAAATTTTTCCAGGTGACTGACAAATCATTGACCTGCCTAATCCAGCAGGGCTCATCGCCAATGCCCTCATTGGTGCCATTGTCATGGTAAGTATGGTTATCAATCGCTTGCTGGGTAGCAGCATCGGCATAGATATCTCCGGGCTCTGGCGCTCCCGGGCCAATCGACCCAGGCTCAACATAGGAGCCCAGTGCGGAGGTCACTCTGCAATTAATCGCTCTGCCACCATTATCAGACTTGGTATCTCTGGTATGTCTTGCGCCCAGGGTTATTCGATTGAATTGGTCAATATCATAGGTGCCTTGGGCAAACACACCCAGTGACTCAACCCGTCGATTTGGCTGAATGGCATAGGAAACTGCAGCGCCATCAGAATTGCTTATCCAGCTGGTAGCTCCCAGAGGATATCTACCACCACCAGCATTTTGCTGATCTACGGCAAAGACGATTTTATTTTTTTCACGGGAATAAAAGGTACCCATCAACCATCGCAATCGCTCACTGTCATTATTCATCAACTGCAGTTCATGGGAGGAAAACTGAAAATTCGAACTGTGGGTGCGCTGCTGCTCAAAGCTACTGCTGCGGCCATTATCAGCATCAACAATCTGCTCACGGGTCATTTTCGAGCGGCCATAGAGATAGCGAACTGAGTAATTGGAAGCTCTGAAGTCCAGCTGAGAGCGCAGGGTTCTGTTGCGAAGGTCGAGAAAAGACGGGCTGTCAGACACCACCGCTCTGACGCCTTTGGCCATCAAAGTAGGATCTAACTGGGAGAGGCCAGTGCCCTGATCTGTATATTCCTCAATACTGGTCAAGGCGCTAAAGCTGTCTATTGGCTGCCACAATGATGAGACCCTCCAGCTCTTTTGGTCAGCCATTTCCGGGCCATCCTGCCCATAGTCAACAGCCTGATCAAAATCAGCCAATTCATCGGTGATTGCCGGATAGTGGGGGCCAAGCCCAGCATAATTGTCCAGCAATTGAGTGTAAGCATCATGTTGCAGGCTAGCACCCGAAAAACGCAGGCCGAAACTGTCACTGATGGGGACATTTAAAGCACCCCGCATATCTCGGTGATCATAGTTGCCAAAGGCCGTTGAGAAATTGCCATCCACAGCATCTAGTGATGGCTTTTGACTGTAGATATTAATGCTGCCAGAGGTGGAATTGCGGCCGAGCAGTGTGCCCTGGGGACCACGCAGTACCTCAATACGCTCTACATCATAGAGCAAGGCTGCCGCAGCCTGGGATCTGGGAGAATAAATACCATCCACATGAATGGATACAGGCCCATCGGCAATCTCGGTAATGTTGGTTGTGCCCACTCCGCGCAGCTGCACTAGCATGGCGGCCTGGGGTGCCGTGCTTGTCATCTCGAGACCAGGCACCATATAGGAAAGCTCAGCCAAATCAGAAATGCCGCTGGCGTCTAATCTCGATTGGTCAAATACAGACACAGCAATAGGTGTTTTTTGCAGATCCGTCGCCCTGCCGGCAGCAGTGACAATAATTTCCTGTAAATAAGTGTCTTCGGAAATGGTCGTTTTCGGGGAGATCGACACGGCGGTGTCATTGATAATTTCATACTGCAGTCCGCTGCCATCCAGCAGCATGATCAGGACTTCTGTACTGGTGAAATAACCTTGAATATCTGGTATTACATGGCGCTGTAATATTGCGGTAGTGCCAATAATATTGATGTCGGCCTGCAGCGAAAAGGCGACCAGGCCCAATTCCAAAGACTGGGAGGGGATATTGAATTCGATTCTGGACTGATCAGGGTCAGCAACGCTCTGAGGAATAAACCCTAAATTGAGGACGAGAAAGACCACGGCTGCAATCAGAGCCTGTTGTAAAACCCTGCCCCCCATCTTCTTCGATCTACTCATAATCACAAATTAATGGCGTGGTTATCCACTCTTATTTTTTATAATAACTATCATTTATTCAAACTGTATTAATGAAACCCCGCCAATGATGAGGATAGGCATATACAAACGTCCATACAACACATAAGGTTGAGGTCACATCCATTTGACCGCAGTAATAACCTTGTTGATCGCTTTTGCTGCTTAAACCCCGTATTAGCGGTCTGATCAGAGCGCCCAAGGGTAAACACATATATCAATAATGGTGCAGCGGACTTAAAAGGCCGTGGTAATAATCCCGCGCGACCATGCCCTGCCCGTTTAACTATCAGCCTTCACTGACCACAGGGCTTCCATCTCTTCCAATGTCTTACCTTTGGTTTCAGGTACCAGCTTCCATACAAAGATCATCGCAATGACACAGAATGAAGCAAAGATAAAATAGGGTAGCGCGCCATTGAAGTCAGTTTGATTCAATGTACTCTCATTGACCAATGGGAAACTATTGGCAACCAGAGCATTGAACAACCACTGGGCTGCAACCGCAATTGACATGGCCACACTGCGCACATTGTTGGGAAACATTTCAGACAGCATCACCCAGACTACCGGGCCCATAGACATGGCAAATGAACCGATAAATACCAGAACAGCCAACAGGGAAATAATACCCATCTGCCCAGTGTAAATAGTAAGTCCAAGCACCGTCAGACCGGCGAACATACCCAGACTGCCGCCAATAAACAGTGGTTTGCGGCCCCAGCTATCAACCTTGTAAATAGCCACGAAAGTGAAGATCAGATTTACCGCGCCCAACCATAGCTGCTGCTTAAGGGCATCTTCCGGACCATAGCCCAGCGCATTACTGAAGATTTCTGCACCGTAATAGAGAATTGCATTAATACCGGTGACCTGCTGAAAAATCGACAGCATTACGCCGAGAAATAGAGCAAAACCAATGCCTTTGCCAAACAGCACCGCCATATTGGGGGATGGGTTATTGGCCAGTGATGCCTGAATATCGGCAAGCTCTGCAGTTGCTTCTTGCTCGCTTGAGGTAATGCGGGCCAAAACAGCTTTGGCCTCTTCAGTACGGCCTTTTAGCATTAACCATCTGGGGCTATGTGGCACCGTAAACAGCAGCAGTAAAAAGGCTACTGCAGGCAATAGCTCTGACCAGAACATAACACGCCAGCCCTGCTCAACATTGTGCTCATGGAGCTGCTCAAGCACCTCTGGGGCCATGCCCTTGGTATCGCCACCGCCAATAAAATAAGTCGCCAGAAATACCACGAAGAAACCAATTACCACCGCCAACTGGTAGTAAGACACCATGCGGCCGCGATCCTTGGGTGGCGCTATTTCAGCAATGTACATAGGCGCAGCCAATGAGGCCATGCCCACACCAAGACCACCCAGAATACGATAAATCGCCAGCTCATCAAGGCTGTCGGCAATCCCGGAGCCCCAGGCTGAAACAGTGAAAAGAGCCGCGGCGAGAATCAATGTGTATTTTCTGCTGATACGTTTGGTGAGGTAACCACCGACCAGCGCACCGAACAGACAGCCGTACAGAGCACTGCTCACTGCCCAGCCCTGTTCGCCAGCAGAGAAGTTAAAGTACTCGGTAAAATACAGCTGGCTTCCTGCAATCACACCTGTGTCATAACCAAATAATAGACCGCCCAGTGCGGCAACTACGGTTATTTTTAAAATGGTGATTTGCTCGTTGTTACCCTGTGGCACAGTACTCATGGTTTCCCCTAAATTATTCGAATATTATTTTTTATTATTAAGCTAGATAAACAGATCATTGCCCTGTTACACGCTTGCATATAGTTCTAATTGACGTGCTTAGACATGCTTATCAGCTGACATGCTCTTTAGTTTGCTTGTTCAAGCTCCAGCTGAGGTTTAAGCAGGATGATATCGTCAGAGACCACATGTACTTGCAGTGGCAGAGTTTGCGCCAACATTTGTGGCAGCTGACCAACCTGATCCGTGCGCAATGTCACGGTAATTTTTTCATCAGCCAGTTCGTCCGACTGTAATAATATTTTGCCCTCAAAGTATCGACCAGCATCGGCGACCACATCTGCCAATGAGATATCTCTGTAGATCAGTCTACCCAGACGCCAGGCAGCCAGATCTGAGCCAGGCACGGCCAGTACAGACTCAAAAGCAAGGTCACGGGCTTTGATAACTTTCTGCCCGGCAGTCAAAACCACAGCAGGGAGGATTGCCGACTGACTAACTTTGCCACCTTGCCCAAAGACATTCACAATACCCTCCAATACAGCCACACTGACTGCACTACCTATCTTTTGCACATTAAACTGAGTGCCCACTACTTCGACAGATACATTATCAGTGGTAACGAAAAATGGTTTTTGCCTGTCTTTAGCTACGTCGAAAAAGGCCTCGCCAGTTATCAAATTAACAGAGCGCTCAATGTCTGAAATACTGGTACTAATTTTTGATTTGGGCCCCAGTATAATTTCACTGTTATCAGACAGGGCAATGGTTTTTATTTCTCCGGTTTGGGTGCTGTAGTAGGTAAGTACTGGATCATTTGGTTTGGGTAGCATTATCAAGCCAACCGCAACACATATAGCGGCAAAACTCATCGCGTACCTTGGTGATGGAAAAAGGGAATTTATCATCGCAACCGGCGCCATAAAGAACGACTTCAGTCTGGCCGACAACTGTTCTGTGGAGCGACGCAAGGCGCTGCCTTCATGAGTCTCAGATAGATCACCGACAGTCTGCCATACAAGCTCTATCTGCCTGTAGGCCTCTTGATGGTCAGGGTTCTCTGACAACCAATCAGTCAATTTCTGGTGGTCGCTGGCAGACACATCCGCTGACTGCATAAGTGTGAACCACTCTGCCGCCTGCTGATTAACCTGATCTGGTAACTGCGTAAATTTTTCGCTCATTTAGAATTCTCATTCGTTTGGGCCTGCAGTGCCTTCTGGCAGTCCAGAAGCGCCTTAGTAACATGCTTACGTACCACGGTCTCTGACAGACCGACTGTTCGCGCAATTTGAGCATAACTTTGCCCGTCAAAACGATTCATCAACAGCAACCTCCTGCGTTTTTTAGGCATACCCCACAACGCTTTAACCACAAGGCTCAGCTGTCGCTTGCCATCATGTATCCGCTCTGGACTCAACTCCTCGATCACTGTCGAGCCTGAATCAACAACCGCCTGAACATGTCTCTGGCGCACACTACCATGTCTTTTCTGATCGATGGCAATGTTATAACTAGTCTTGTATAGAAGTGCCCTTGGATTTTTTATATCTTTAAAGTCCATTTCTATCACGCGAGTAAATGCTGTCTGCACAATATCCTGAGCCTCATCAATACTCACGCTAGTTTTGTTAACGAGATAACGACAAAGTTCCGTGCGATGGCGAATATAGACGTCATGCACCACTAATTTTTGGTTATCAGACGTCATAAAACCATTTCGACTAATGAACAACAGTTACACATAAACAGGGCAATCCCCGAACGACTAAAGTCGATGATAAATTTCTACCATAATAAGACGTTCGAGCCCTGCAAATCCACTCTCTATACAGGGCGTTATTCCGTTACAGGGAACAGCTGGCATCCCCCTGATTGCTCACGATATCAATAGACATCACCTGGATTTGCAGTGCGCCTGATACCTCTAGCACGACAGGAGACTTCACATTTGTCATATCTGCTCCTTTGTCAGCGAAACAGCTTAATTTCACACGAGATACCTGCCACCCTTTATTAAGCTTGCCAGTCAGATCCGCTGTAATATCCAGGGCACCAATACAGTCTTCGCCACAACCGACGCCAAGACTGGTTTTCGCGACTTGATCGCCAAGCACCTGGTACTGTAATTCCAGCGCCATATCGCCATTGGATTCACGGGAAATATCCATAGACTCTCCCTCAATTGCAAATCTGGCGTCCCCTGAAAATTCAAATAAGCGGGTATCTTCCTGACCTTTGTAGTCGAGCGCAGTCATTGTTAATACGCCAGAAGCGCTGACCGCCTTTGAAGTGGTTATTTGCACAGCGCCAGCGGCATCATGCATCGCTAAACGCCAGGGCAAAACTGGTTCGCCAGCTTTTATAAAGCTCTTGTTCTGGGTCTGGGCACGATCACCCAGCCCGGCATCTTCTGAGAGAACCCCAAGGTCGCCATTATCCGAGTATTCAAGGCCATAACCGTAGGCAAACAGAGGATCATAATCTTCATCACCCAGATTAATGGCAGTTTGCAGTGCGGTTCTGGGCCAGGAAAAGGACAGTTTTCCATGGAAATCATGCTGAATCTCGTCGCTGGCACTGCGCAACAGAACATCAGCGACGCCGCCACCTTCTGTGCCGGGCAACCAGGCGGCAACAAAAGCATCCGCAGCGTTTATTTCCGGATTAACCCACATTGGCCGACCGGACAAAAATACTGCTACCACAGGAATACCCTGGGATTTAAACTTGTTTAATAGTTTCAAGCCATCTTCAGATTGAAAATCCAGATGTGGGCGATCTCCCTGAAATTCTGCATAGGGATCTTCACCGAACACCACCACAGCTACGTCTGGCTTTTCTTTATAATCACCATTGACGCTTAAGGCTGCGCTGCCGCCCGCAGCTCTAACCTGCTGGTTGATACCATCGAAGATCGACATTGCCCCGGGGAAATGCTCCCTGGTATTTCCCTTACCCTGCCAAGAAAGGGTCCAGCCACCAGTTTGCTTACCAAGATTGTCAGCACCATCACCGGCAACTAATATATTGGCAGATGGAGAAACCGGTAGTAATTGCTTGTCGTTTTTAACCAGCACTAATGACTGACGCACAGCGCGTCGAGCGATTTCTTTATGCTCGGCAGCTCCCAGTAGCTCAAAACGCCCGGCGTATTTGCGGGTTGATGGCAACCCTGCCTCAAATAGTCCCGCACGTATTTTCACCCGCAAAATACGACTGACGGCCTGATCCAAACGCGCGATGGAAATCTCACCGCTTTTTGCCTGAGCCAGTGTATTCACATAGAGCTCTTTCCAGCTATCTGGTGCCATAAACATATCGAGACCATTATTGAACGAGGATGGGCATGACACATTAGTGCAGCCTTCAACCTGCCCATGGCCATTCCAGTCACCGACAACAAAACCATCAAACCCCATTTGGCCCACAAGCACATCATCTAATAGCTCTTTGTATGCATGTAATTTGCGGCCATGCCAACTGTTAAAAGATGCCATCACTGATTGCACGCCGCGATTAATGGCCACCGGGTAGCCCGCGCCCTGAATATCACGCAAATCTTCTTCTGTTGAGATATTGTCACCCTGATCACGGCCATCGATGGTTCCGCCATCACCAATAAAGTGCTTTGCCGTTGCAATCAAATGATCATCGTCAAGGAAGGTATTGTCGCTGAGCTTTCCCTGAATACCTTCAACCAGATAGCTGGCGTACTCTCTGACAATAGCCGGATCTTCAGAATAGCTTTCATAGGTGCGCCCCCAGCGGTCGTCGCGCACAACCGCAATGGTGGGCGCAAAGGTCCAGTCCAAACCAGTCACCAGTATTTCTTTTGCAGTAACAGTACCAATTTCATGCATCAGGTTGGGGTCATTGGCCGCACCCAAACCAATGTTATGGGGGAAGAGTGTCGCACCAACAATATTGTTATGGCCGTGAACAGCATCTGTTCCCCACAGCGCGGGGATAGCGGTTCTGCCATCGGTTTTATCTGTAGATGCCAGCCAAAATTCATCCGCCAGCGCGACCCAGGCGGCGGGCGTGGTTCGATTGTCACCTCCAGGCGCAGAATTACCGCCATTGAGTACAGACCCCAGATGATAGTCACGTACTTGATCTGGTGTCACCGAGCCAATATCAGCCTGAATAACCTGACCAACCTTTTCTTCCAGACTCATTTGAGCGACCAATGCGGCAATGCGCTGCTCTTCACCTTTATTGCGCTTAATAGGTGAATCTTGCTTGGGCCAGATCTCCGGATGAATACTGGGAGCCTCTGCCCCTTCCATACCAGTGTTATTTTTATGCAAAGTAGTACCAGAATCACAGCCAACTACTACCGAGAAAATCAGTCCCGCTAAAACATAATGCGCAATATTCATGAAAACCCCATCCGTATATTTTTATATTATTTATGTTTCTATCTATTATTTGATGGCCGATATAAAAGGCCCCGATGCCAGAAAAAACACTGAAAATAATTCACGTTTAAAAGACGTTTTACCTATGTAAATCCAACCTCTAAAACAGTCAATCTCGTGATAATTTATCTCTCACTTGGCCATCTGTGTGCATCTGCTAATAATTCATTTATGCTGTCGCTTTGTAACTCAACGACAGATCGGAAATTTGATTGCATTTGACAGATAATCGGAAATAAGGAATAAAAAATGTCCGTTGATGATAAGTCGAATTACGCCCCATGCCAAAACATGGAGGTTGAGCACATAAAAATTGGGGCTGACCAGCAGGAACTAGTGAAGGTTGACTCTTATATACAGGGTGCTGACATATTAAGGCAGGATGCCATTACACGAAATAACTTTGCCGTTGCTGACAGCTTTTACCCGGGTGTCAGAATGAATATTGCCGATGCCTATATCATCGGCCTGGTCAATAATTTCCAGGCTATTATTCGTGACTTTTTTGGTCTTGATCTTCGCAAAATCAAAAAGGCTGCAGCCAAGTATTCCATAGTCACATCGAAACCTAGTGATCTTAAACTTATGCAGCGCATACCCCACTTTGATGCGCCTTCAAGAGATAGCCTGGCGGTTATACATTATCTTTGCGATGCACCGGATTCCGGCACGTCCTTTTATCGCCATAATGCGACTGGCTATGAATATATCGACCGGGAGCGGCTGGGGAAATATGAGAGTAATATTATGCAGCGGTTTAAAAATCCCGCCCATCAGCCTACTGACTATATTGCAGGTGACACTGAAGACTACGCAGAGATTGCATCTTTTAAGGCAGTGTATAACCGATTGTTAATGTATCGCGGGTCCAGCCTGCACTCAGGGATAATCAGACCTGATTATAACTGCGACGCCAGCCCTGAAACTGGTCGCCTGACTGTAACCAGTTTTATCGAATTCTCTTAAGCCCTTTTAATAAAGCCTGAAATAATTTAACCACGCACAAGATTAAGCAGATCGCGGTTTGTCGGCTGGCTGGCCATAAATGCTTCAGTCTTGCCCTGATTGTCACGCATAAGCCGGTCTGCTAACTGGGCATCCTTATTCCAGCCCCGATAACGACCACTATTGATATCAGTGGAAAACCCCATGCCATAGAGTACATATTGTATGCTGGCAGCAGAAAACAGCTCTGCACGATTGTTACTGTCAGAAACCCAAGGAACCTGGGAACGCCAAAGTTCAAGGGAATCCCCAAGACTATCCGGCATGGTTTGTGGATCCTTATGGTCGCGCCAGTACTCGGAATCTGTACGCTCGGACAACACATAGTGCAGCTTTAGAAAATCAATAATATCGACCCAGTACTTGCCGATGATTTCATTAAAACGCTTGGCTACAACAGTCATTGCCGATCTTTCCCGGGGCAGATTGTTGCTAATAAATTCCGCTGACTTTTCAATCAACACCAGCGCACTGGCCTCAAGAGGCTCTACAAAACCCGCGGAGACACCAACGGCAACGCAGTTTTTATGCCAGAAGCTCTCCCGATGACCTGGTTGAAAGGTTATTTTGCGGGGAGCTGGATGATCTTTGGATAATGCCGGATCCGCTTCAAGATAATGCAGCAACTCATCCTCTGCCTTTTCGAGGGACACATGTTGGCTGGAAAATACATGGCCAATACCGCGCCTTGTTGGCAGTGCAATATCCCAAACCCAGCCGCTGGATTGGGCGGTCGACTTTGTGCAGGAGGCTATGGGCGTATTTTCGTCAGCATGATTAACCTGCACAGCCAGCGCCGTATCGTTAAACAGGCAGTCCCGTTGCGAGACAAAAGGGACCTGATAATGCTTGCCGATCAACAGTGCGGCAAAGCCCGTGCAGTCAACAAACAGGTCACCAGAAATCTGCTCCCCATTAGAGAGATACAGCCCTGAGATATCGCCATTGTCAGCAGCTACTATCTGATCCACATGGCCGATCTGATAATCCACCCCCAGCTTGTCTACGCAGTGGCTCTTTAGCAGTTCAACAAATTTTCCGGCATTGAGGTGATAGCCATAATTAAGACCAAAGGCATATTCTGGAGTCTGGGGTGTTTTTGGGGCCAGTCGCAAATCACATACCTTGCCCTGGGGGCAAACCGCATCTGCGAAGTTGATATCGCTATCGCCATTCAACCAGTGCGCGGCCAGATTTAGGGAGCCGTATCCTGCGGGGGGAACAAAAGGATGATAGTACGACTCCCCTTCGCCACGCTGCCAATTTATAAACTGCGAACCCTGCTTAAAACTGACATCGCAGGCCTTCAAGAAATCGACCTCTGAAATGCCGATCTGTCGAAGAGTATCTCGCATAGTGGGCCATGTGCCCTCGCCCACACCAAGATTGGCAACATCCGGGGATTCAAGGAGTATCACTTTAATACCCTGGTCAGCTGTATCCAGGGGGTTATGCCGTGCGGCAATAATGCCCGCTGTCAACCAACCGGCGCTGCCTCCACCTACGATAACTACAGTTTTAGTCATAATGCCTTCAACTATTCCAACTATTTTAGGCGATCAGTCCCCTTGGGGCGCTGCGCAGTAATGATCAATAAATTGCTGGTGGGTGGGAAGTTTTTCAACTTTCTCATCAATCGAGGATTTGATTTTAGCCAAGGATTGCTGAAGCGAATCATTTGAGGTCAACTTACCAGCACCGTGATAACTCTCAGGGGTCAGCCCCTGTCCCATCATTACCTGCACCCAGGAGTCGACACGGAACAATGCAACATCGTCGGGCCAGACATAGCCATTTTTCTTAAAAATCTCAAGTCGGTGAGCAAGGGTTTCGGGGATATCCATGGTGCGGTAGGCATTCCAAAAGTCGCTGTCTGTACGATTGGTTTGCTTGTAGTGGAGTATCACAAAATCTCTTACCGTTTCTATTTCAGTGCGAGTTTCCTCATTAAACCTGTCTGCCAGGGCTTGTTTGGAATCGCCAAATGGGAAGAGTCGAATTAAACGAATAATAGCTGTCATTACCAGATGGATACTGGTGGACTCCAATGGCTCAATAAAGCCACTGGCCAACCCCAGTGCCACACAGTTCTTGTGCCAGGATTTCTGCCGACTTCCAGTACGATATTTAAGCAGTCTGGGTTCGGTAAGCACATCGCCAGTAATATTATTCAACAGAATATCTTTGGCCTCATCGTCGGACATAAAGCGACTGCTGTAAACGATGCCATTGCCAACCCTGCTCTGCAGAGGGATTCGCCACTGCCAGCCTGAAGCATGAGCTGTTGCCCGTGTATAGGGTATTGGCTCTTCAATGGAGGAGGTCTGCACAGCAATCGCTCTGTCTGAGAATAGCCAGTGGCTCCAGTCATCGAACTCCACACCCAGAGTTTCCCCCAGTAGTAATGAGCGGAATCCGGTGCAGTCAATAAACAGGTCACCTTCGAGACGTTCTCCACTGTCCAGCAATAAGGCTTTTATTTCACCGGATTGCGGATCTTGCTGCACCTCTTTAATTAATCCCTCCACCCGGCGCACTCCTTCCTTCTCGCTTTTCTTGCGCAGGTATTTTGCATAGCGCGTTGCGTCCAGATGGAAGGCAAAATTTAATCTGGTGTCGTCAATTTTGGTGGCGAATTTACCTGCCTTAGCGGCTTTTAATTCGAGGCAATAATCCTCCAGACTGCCGCCAAAACCCTGGGCCTGAGCTTCCATCCAGAACTCGTGAAACTCTGCCATCCAGGAGCGCTGTCCGATTTCGCCGAAGGAGTGAATATAACTGTCACCTTTCTCGCCCCAGTTATCGAATTCAATACCCAGCTTAAAAGTGGCCTGGGTTTCGCGCATAAATTCCTGCTCGTCAATATTCATAAGACGATGGAAATTTCGCATAGGTGGAATAGTTGCTTCCCCCACGCCGACAGTACCAATAGCATCAGACTCAACCAGTGTGATATCCAGCAAACGCCCCAAGCGCGTCGAAAGGGCACAAGCCGCCATCCAGCCGGCTGTGCCACCTCCTGCAATTACCACTTTCAGCATGACTATATTTCTCCAAACATTATTATTTTTAACTTAGAAAGAGCCCCTTTCAAGGGCGCCTAACGATTTAACTTGTTTTTAATTAAAGCTCTGAGTCTTCGAACCCCATCGTCATCTAAACTGCCCAAGGCTCCCTGAACTCTGGGAGGCAGATGCTCTCGCGGTGTTTCCGGTGAGCCAAACACATAGTATTCAAACACTTCTCTCCATGCATTTTTTTCGGTTTCAGGACGATCTCTAAGACCCAAAATGGCATGCATAACAATATCCAGCGGATTGCCCATATAAGCTGGCACTGTGAGCCACCAGAAGTTAACCATAATATTAAAAGGCGATAGCGCCTCAACCTGATGCCACCACATGCTCGGATAATAGACGGCATCCCCGGGTTCTAAATCCACAACCACAGCAGCGTCCAACGCCTGACGGACCCGTGGAAACATGTCAAAATCAGGGTTCTTAAGGTCGACCATCGTGACAGCCTGTCCGCCTGGGGTTGGCTCTAAGGGCCCAGGGTATAAATTGTGAATTTGTTCCGGGGGAAATAATGTGAATCGCCGCGCACCAAGGACGCAGCAGGCCAAATTATTTGGCACATCATAATGCGCCGCGGCAACTGATTCTGTACCTACCCAAACCTTGGATAACGGCTGGTTGCTGATAAAATTCTCATGATCAAAGACAAGGTCATTGTTCTCACGAAGCCCCGGGAAGCACTCGTCCAATGTCAGCGAATTCATATAGTAATAGGGATGCTCGGAATTATTCTTGCCTTCGCGTATTAGACCAAATATTTCACTGAGCGGAGCATGCTTGCTTTGAAAGTTGAAACCGCTTAGGTCTTCTTTATAAAAAAACCGTGCATGAGTCTCATGGGGTGCAATAAACACTCGGGCAGATTTGCCACTAGACTGGCGCTGCAAAATATCCATTGCATTCTTGGGCGACACTTTGCCTGCTTTGACAAGGTCCCAGTCGGAAACGAGACCACGCAAAATAATCGGCTCATTTGCGTCAAACAACTTATCAAAAGGAATTTGGTCCGGTCGAATACCATCTAATACACGAACCTGATTTTTTGAATAAGTCATGGTAAAAATATCTTTTCTAATAAGAAACTAGGCAATTGCCATTTTCTTGTTTTTAAGCGTCATCAATTTATTAAAGTTGCCCAATGACACCAGGGCAAAATATATATGGCTCAACATACCCATTTTGTTCAGTTTTTCCAAACTCTCACCATCCAAATTCGCAAGTTTATCGCTATTGATAGTGAAGTAATCACGTAAGTTGATATTCGTAATACTACTAAGAGAAAGGTCTATGTTGACCGGCTCCAGCAGTTCCATGGCATCCAGCATTGAAAAGAAACTATCGCTAAACCCAGCTCCCTGATGAATCACTTGAAGAGTCTGCGCTACATTCGCCAGGTAAGGCGTGTCTCCTCCATAGGCAAGAAACAGGGACTGACCAGCTTCAACACCCACTCTTGGATTATCCATATCAATATGAATAACCGGCTCTTTGATAGTTTTCCCTTCCACTTCTCGATTTTGAAAGCCGATCATAAAGGGGCCTCGAGCCATCATGGCGGGCACATAATCGCCTGACCACCCATCCTCACCCAAAAACAGGTTCTCGCCCTTTTCCAGGCCTAAAATTGCATGAGCTTGAAACTTTTTCGCCTCAGGATCTTTATAAAATAATATCGGATATTCTTTTTGAAGATCACTAAATTCTGTAGGAAAGGCAAGCACACGATTGATGCTATCCCCGTATGCTGCACTTGGACTGGGATCAACTTTAAGATCTTTGTGTTCGACATTGTTTAATAGTACAGCTTTACTCATTAAATTATCCATTCATTTAAGGCTTAAACGGTTTAGATTTCGTTCACCATTGTACTTATAAAATAAGACCTCCGGTAGAAACTACGTGGAGGTCTTATTAGAACACCCGTATGAGATGTTCGTTATACTCATTGAATTCTCCCTGACAGCATCAGCTGCCAGAGAGAAAACTTTATCCGAGTTAGAACGTGTATCGTGCAGACAGCACGTAACGCGGATCAAGCTCTTGGACAAAGAATGTGGCGTTCTTGTTACGCCCATACTTGCGCTGTCCTTCGCCAGTGAGGTTGATTGCATCTAAAGACACTGTAAAACCAGAATCGAACTCATAGCTTACATTCAAATCTAGCTGCTCAACTTCGTCAACATACTCTGGATTACGAGTACTTGCTGGACGATTTACTCGATTCAGGAAGTCATCACGCCAGTTGTAAGCCAAGCGAGCAGACAGACCATCTTTCTCATAGATCCCGACAAGGTTTAGCGTATCACTCAAACCAGGCAGAGCGAACTGATCCTGATCTGGATCTGAACCATTCTCAAATCCAATATCGCCTTCTACCATTGTGTAGTTGAACTGATATCCAAAGCCTGTGTCACCGAAGAAGTGCTGAGACGCAATCTCCCAACCATAGATTTCAGCATCTTGAGAGTTTGTTGGTGATTTAAGAGCAAAGATTAGATCCGGATCAGTACCTTCAGGATTTACGTCATAAGCTGCAAACGTCTTATCAAAGAATTTCTGCTCAGTAGGTTCTTCAGCTCTAGATGCCTGATAAGCCGCTCCAGCAGTAGCCTCATCAAAATCACCCAAGTTTTGGATTATAGCAGCCATCGAATGAAGTGTGTCTTCAGTCTGGGCAACACCTATTTCTGCTAAGGCAGTAATCGCCTGAGAGAGTGCCGTACTATCGGAGGCAGTGGCGTCTTTCAAACCAAACAGCGATGAATCAACTTGCTGGATACCAACGAAGTTGGAAACATTCTTTTGGAAGTAACCAACAGAGAAGTAATTAGCTTCACCGTAGTAGTACTCAACAGACAAATCGAAGTTATTCGACTCTAGAGGATCCAGACGAGCGTTACCTTTGCTAGCCGGAGCCTGTCCGCCCAGATGACTTGCGCGACTTGGGACACTCACGGACGTCGCAGTGTACATATCGCTGTAGACCGGGCGAGCGAGTGTTTTACTAAACGATGCCCGTGCCTTTAAGTTATCAGTAACGTCAACAGAGATATCTAAACTAGGCAGCAGAGAGCTGTAAGTATAGTCTTCCGAGAGCTGCTCTACGCCGGCGCCTAGGGTAAAGGCGAAGTCATTATTTGACTCCCAAACCATTGCATTAGGCAATGCCTGCTGAGATACAGAAGATACTTCAGTCTCTTCCCAACGCACGCCCGCAACGACATCAACTGGCATTCCACCGACTTCACCGTCCATTTTTATCTGTGTGTACAGAGAGACAGTGTCTTCTTCTACCATATTGTTGTCGCTTGCATTGGAGGGCATAGCGGCGGGATCAAAGCCATATTCGCCAGCGATGGCATTTAGGAGGGTTACTGGATCAGTCTTCCAGGAAACGGAACCCAAAGCAATTGGGGCCGGCTCGCCATCGGGCTGCGCATCAGCTGGCAACCAAGATTCGCCTTGATAATCAAACTCACTCAGGGTACTTACCTGCTCAACAAGACCCTCTGGGATATCACCTGGTGCATCAACACCCCAACCACCCAAGCTACTTGAACCCGCTGTGCGAGTTTGGGTCATCTCTGAGCTCATAAGGCCTAAACCGAAATCTACTTCTACGCTATCTGAGACAGTTAATGTGCCGTCAAGAGAGAATTGGTCTAGCTTAGCGAGTTGATTGGACTGTGTGAACTGAGTTACCTGAGAACCAACATCTTCAAGGTCGAAGATGCCATTCGGAGTACCTGATGTTTTGGTGTCGTCAATGGATGTGGCACCTTGTGGGATTTCCAGACCGAAGTTAACTGCCTGCCACCCAGAGGTCGCACCTGCGACGTTCATTCTCAATACGTTGTTGCCTTGTGGGCCATTGCCACCACTCTCAGCCTCAGAGGATGCAATATCAAAACGCAAGTTAAGTTTGTCGCTAACGTTCCAATCAAGGTTCAAGCCAAATGACTTAAGAGTATCCTTCGTGCCCATATCCAGATTTTGGAAGAAGAAGTCCTTACCACCCTCAACGTCCTCTGCCACCAATAAAGGTGATGCTACAACAGGGTCTCCATCGTATGCAACATAGTCGAACTTTCCACCAAACCATAGGCCATCGATTAATGATGTTGAATCCTGAACATTCTCCGCATAAGTTGCGTCTGCGGTAAAGGTCATTTCATCGTTTGGCGCGAACTGAACAGTCAGCAAACCGTTGGTACGCTCACGCTCATCATGGTTAGAACCCAAGCCTAGATTGGTTGGACGATAGACCAACTGACCTTGATTAGGCTTATTATCGATGTCGTCTGGGTCAATAGAAGCGAGCATACCCAGATCACCATAGGTAGAGGCTCTAGCAGCAGCATCAGAGACATCCCAGGTAACCAGCTCCCAGTCTTCAACGCTGGAGTGACGGCTGCCTGAATCACGCTCCTGGAAACTACCAAAAACAGAAACACCAAAGGTAGAGTCGTCATTAGACCAGCTATAAAGACCACTTACTTCGGGAGTAATATCGTCGCCACTAGTGTCATCAACAGCTTTGACGCCAATGCTGGCAGTAGTACCTGCTGAATCTAGAGGTCTGATTGTCTGAACATTAATAGTAGCACCAATACCGCCCGTGGCTACTCCTGCACGACCGGTCTTATAGACTTGCAAACCACGAACACCCTCTGATGCCAGATTCGAGAAGTCAAACGAGCGGCTGCTGCCTGTAGCTCCCTGGTCCAATGGGTTACCAGTGATCGTGCCAACATTAGCAGAAGGCATTTGACGACCATTAAGAGTTACCAGGTTGAAGCCGCCGCCGAAACCACGAACAGTTACTTCAGAACCTTCACCGTTTACACGGTTGATAGATACACCTGAAATACGCTGAAGCGACTCAGCCAGGTTAGTATCTGGGAATTTACCCATATCTTCGGCAGAAATTGCGTCGACAACACCAGAGGCGTCGCGCTTTGTATCCATTGCTCTCTCAAGACTACCGCGTATTCCGGTAACAACAACTTCGTCAATCGAGTTGCTCTCAGCTAAAGCCTGACCTGCTACCAATGTTCCAGCAGCGGCGAGAATAGCTGAAGAAAGTTTTGACTTCCTAAACATATTAGTTCCCCGTAAGTAAGAAAATATAACAATTATTATAAGGTGCGGTTTTTTGCACTAGATTAAGACGGGGCAAGGGGGGGCATCCGCTCCCCCTTGGGCAAAACAATTTAAGAATATATAAGCTAGATTAGGATTGAGGTATAAAATGAATTGGCGATGACCAGGCTCGCTCCTGAATAGTGGTCGCCACATCCGGTCTCGGCGCCACTCCGGCTCGAACAGCATCCCAGGTTGACCAGCGGCAGGTTGGGTTTTCTACTGCCCGGGCATAATAAAAAGCTCGCTGCTCAGGATCAAATTCCGGATCATGCCAGAGCGTTGAAATCTGCGCAGATCCAGTATTTGGGTTAATGGAACAGTCAGAGATATCGACTCTGGCACCATTATCAGGGCAGCGGTTGGTTTGGGGATTAACCTCTGCACCATTGGCACAGGCTACATCCATTACATTTTCATAGCTGTTGCCCGCAGAATCCACCCAGCCCTTTACCACCTGAATACGCTGTAGAGGTGCATTTTTTGGGTCGGCTGATGCCATAACCAAAAACCCTGGTGAAGTGGAACTCTCGTTTGCCAGTAATGAGCCACCCATGGTCACGCCATTGGCATAGGCTCGCTCTACACCATCGGCAGCACTCAACATGGTTGAATCAAACTCATAACCAGCAAAAAACCGCAATCTTATGCGCGGGCCAGACGTGGCAAATACCTCTTTGCGGCGAAACGCCTGATAGATAGATTCTCTGGTATTTTCCTCCGCCCAGGCCGCGGCGAACCCTGAGGCGCCATAGGTCGGTGAGGCACCTCCAGCATAGACATCGCCGTTAATTTTCACATATAGGCTTTTGCCCAATGGAGTGGGATTGATGGTTTCTAGTAGCTGGGTGCCATAATAGGCCAGCTGACCCTCAAACCCCTTCTGTGGAATGGATCCCCGCTGCTCAGCTGTACTCGACAGTATGCCCAGCTTGGATGAAAAGGCTGACTCATCATTCTGGCTTGCCGCAGAATGGGTGTCACTTGAGCCAATAAACCCGAATTGATAGGGGTTTGTGGTGCCCTCTGCCTCAAGGGCCAAACCAGTCAACAGGGCTTCACGCACATAGGAGCCTTTAACCTGACTGAGAGCGCCTGTGGCTACCCGGTAAGGCGTGATTTCAAAGCCCGCCAATTCATCTCTGGTTGAAAGGGTCGGATGGGTCTCTGAGGTGCCTTTGATCTGGGTGATCTCCACAATAGGCTCATTTCTGCTGCGCTGCTGTGCATAGCTATTGTCAAAAGGGGTTCCGGACCAATCCACTGACTTAAACATCTGGCCATTGGAGCCATTGGAGTTATGAGGTATCGCCAGACTCTCCACGCCTTTGCTTCTCAACTCATCCATCCAGTCCCAGAGATCTTCCGGGTTGTTGGAATGCATGCGGGAAAAAGGCTCCCGAGGCAATGTCTCTGTGGTTCGAAAAATAACATTGCGGTGTAAATTGCCCATATTGGTAGTGGACGAGGTGTATTCATAAGCCGCAAATGTGGTGAAACGTCCAGGATCATTAAACTGGTCCGCTGCGTCGATGGTATCCGCCCAGGCGCTTCTGGTGATATCAAGCACCTCCTGACGATCCAGTTCCTGGCCAAATATTCCGCTGACAGCGGTGGGAATAAAATCAGAGAAGGTCAGCAATCGCTTGAATCTGTTAAAAACACCAGTGCCGAAATTGTCCGGGGCGTTAAGATCATGATAAGGCTCTGAGAACTTGTGTTTTGAAAATTCCGTATTGGTCTCGGCCGCTGCCTTGGCCAGACCCAGAAACATCCCGTGATCGGTCACTGCGTAAAAATCCATGGGCTCGGTCAACTGCATATCGTAGCCACCCGGATTTTTAATCGCCTCTCCTTTGGCAAAGCGATAGGCATCATAGGGAGAGGCCAGAGTACCAAAAGCATAGCCATCAAAAGAATAGGCGGTATGCACATGCAGGTCGCCATAATAGGGATTGCGCTCACCGGGGTTTACCTCTGTTAGAAGAGTATTGCTGGCGGCTATTGCACTGCGCTCTAGCAATTCGGTTTCTGTATCAAACAGGTTAACCGGACCACCAAGAATGCCGAGTTCTTGACTATTCAACAGGGCATCGATTTTAGCAGTTTCAGTAATAACTCTATCGTTTGAGTGCACATCTGCAACGCTGCTAAATGCCTCGCTGGAGGGTTCCATATTTTTGTCTGAGCAGGATGTCAGGGCTACAGTTAGACTGAGTACCCAAAAGGATTGCTTATAGACTGAGGGAGCATTTTTCATAGTTCTCTTCTTTCTCTTATTATTATTTTAACCTCGCGCCAAGAGGCTCCTTCCATTATGCATTATTAAAGGGAATCCATCCGCTATTTAGCCTGGACAGCGCAACTGCATTGCAGACTAATAAAGCTCAGCCCTTTCGGGTTGATTTTTTGTATGTCTCATGGGCCCAGGACCTAGCCTCATCACTTGCAGCCCATTGAATGGCCTGAGCGAGAATGCGACGGAAATTAGGGTTCTGGTAAGCCTTTGGTCCATCTCCAAATTGCAGATAGACTACAGGTGCATTTTTATAGGTCTTGATCCAACCAACAACATTGGATCCACTCGGGTGATGCCATCCCTTATTGCAGTTCAGCTGTCCCCGAACCACCGCATTGGCAGCCGAGTAGAAATTATTTCGGTTAAATTCCCAATTAGAAGTAAACAGGGGGATAACTGAATCCTCGAACACTTGTGAAAGATAGACCTCATCAACAATTTCAAAAGGCTCTATACCCTGTGTAATAGGGTGCTCCAGCACAGGGCTGACTGCATGCTTAACATCAATGTTATAGCCACTATCCAGACAATCGACGCCCCTGGACTGCATGGGCGTGTAAAGAAACTGCCCACCCACGATTTCAGACCACTCCGGCCATGCAGGCCAGGCCGCCGCACAGTGGTGCAAAATAACCAGCGGACAGCCCACGTCGCCCATGGCACGCACACCCTCTTTATAAAACTCTGGCGGTTCAAAATATTTTGGAGCCCCACTGCCGAATTCAATCCCGGGCATATCATATTGCACATAGCAGTCGAATTTTTTAGCCATCTCCGGGTTGAACATATATTGCGCAGCCGGATGCTCTACACTGGAGTATTGAATATCAGGGTTACTCTCAAACACATCAAAAAAGCTGTCTCGATCAAATGGGTGCCCGCGAGTAACCAGCAGTACATTTAGCTTCTCCGCCTGCTGGGGTAATTGTGTTGACGCCGGTGCAGAGGCACGGTGATAGTCGGGAACATCGTCATGGTCTGCCATTACAACTCCTTATCGTTTTAGCGTGTAATTGCCGTACCCAAGAATACAAGGCAAAAGACGATATATCTATCAGCAAAAAAGCCTAGACAGTTAAAAGGTGTACGCAAAGAAAATTTGATTAACTGAACTGATGATACTGGGGGCTCAAAATGTCAATAACCTGTCCTGAAGTCTTTATTAAGACGACGGCTCTATTGAGTGTTGATGGATTCACTTGAGTGGGTTGCCTAAATACAGAGATCTAATAAAAGCTCACATTGAGTATGTTGTCAGCTTTTGGCATGAGAATCTTGCCTATACAGCTCGGCCATAAATCCAGAGATAACAGCCCTGCATGTTGGGTAGATCTCATCTTAAATCGTTTGGAGAGCATATACTTTACGCTAAATGAAGAAAAACCCCTGAAAAACAGGGTGTTATTCTTAAGTGGTGGAGGCGGCGGGAATTGTATTTAGACGGTAACCTATTGATTAATATAGGTTTAATTCGTTTAAAAATCTGATTTTGTTACATCCTTTGTTACATCAGAAATAGAGTCTTTAATTGGGAGTAG
>Ga0209557_1000275_pt1 | contig 32447 bp, 23 predicted proteins | sample SaaInlV_120m_DNA_4_FD_184672 | JGI IMG/M metagenome (GOLD analysis project Ga0209557, IMG submission 184672) | Marine microbial communities from expanding oxygen minimum zones in the Saanich Inlet - Saanich Inlet SI074_LV_10m_DNA (SPAdes) (version 2) | ecosystem: Environmental > Aquatic > Marine... | reverse complement strand
GGATGTGACGCAAAATCTTATACCGGCGGTCAAGTTCGGATTCTGACTGACGATACACATTCCAAGGCTCGAATTCAGGAAATAGATGGGTCCAAAATTCGGGCTGATCTAGATGCAGGTCGTGTGGTGGTCGTTGCTGGGTTTCAGGGTTCTGATGCCCAAGGCAATATCACTACTTTAGGTCGAGGCGGCTCGGATACTTCTGCTGTGGCTCTTGCAGCTGCTTTGGAAGCCGAAGAGTGCCAAATCTATACAGATGTTGATGGCGTCTATACAACCGACCCCAGAGTGGTAGATGACGCGAGGCGATTGGATCGCATTACCTTTGAAGAAATGCTCGAAATGGCGAGCCAGGGTTCAAAGGTGCTGCAGATTCGGTCAGTTGAATTTGCTGGTAAATACCAAGTTCCGCTAAGGGTGCTTTCGAGTTTTGAAGAGGGGCCCGGAACACTGATCTCTTTGGAGGGTGACAATCAAATGGAAAATCCTGTTGTTTCAGGAATAGCCTTTAATCGCGATGAAGCGAAAATTACGTTAAAAGGGGTGCCGGATCGCCCTGGTTCTGCCTCGGATATTTTGGCCATTGTTGCCGACGCAAATATTGAAGTGGATGTAATCGTTCAGAACGTTGGGCATCAAGGTTCCAGTGACTTTTCTTTTACCGTTCACCGTAACGACGTAAAGAAGACCGTAGAATTACTTTTAAGTGCGCAAGAGCGCCTTGGAGTCAGTGAAGTTATTGCCGATGAGGGGATCGCAAAACTAGCCCTCGTTGGTGTAGGTATGCGCTCGCATGCCGGTGTCGCTGCTCTAATGTTTAAAGTATTGGGAGATGAGGGAATCAACATCCAGATGATTAGTACATCTGAGATAAAAATCACCGTAATTATCGAGGAGAAATACCTCGAACTAGCGGTGCGCTCGATTCATTCTGCTTTTGACATGGATCAGCAACCTGAAGATCAGTCCTCGATATGAGCATTGGTTAACAGTGAAGGGTAGCGTTCAAATATATAATGCAAATAGCAATCTATAGTAGACTATTGTTTTGCCCTATATTTTAAATGCTTTACAACGTGCAAAGGCGTAAACAATCTGGATCTAATGGTGGATCCCAGCATTAGATTGATGAGGAAAAGAACATGCTTATATTGACACGACGGATCGGCGAATCGGTGGTTATCGGGGACGATATTCATATCACCGTGTTGGGAGTTAAGGGGAACCAAGTGCGCTTGGGAGTGAATGCTCCTAAAGATGTATCGGTTCATAGAGAAGAAATTTATCAGCGAATTCAGTTCGAAAAAGAAGCTGAAGAAAAATCTGGAAATACTGCCCCTGTAACTAAAATCGGGGACTCGATTTAGCTCTTCGCTGTGATATTATGCCGCCCGCTAAATAGGTGAGGTGGCCGAGTGGCTGAAGGCGCTCCCCTGCTAAGGGAGTATGGGTTAATAGCTCATCGAGGGTTCGAATCCCTCCCTCACCGCCATACAGTCTGCAGACAACCTAGAAAATACTAGAGACTCTGTGTTAAGCCCAAAAAGCCCGCGTCCCGCGGGCTTTTTGCTGTCTGTCTGAACTGAAACCTCAGCTGTAGGACGAGAATCTTAGATCAGTTCGCCTAGTTCAGTGATTAGTCTCTAACGGATTTTAATGGTGAGGATTGGGCGCTCACCCTGAATGGGTTGAAGTGATTTTCCGATACAGGTATTTCAACTACGGAAGTCGATCTTGTTTATGAACACTATCTATCTTTGCCATCAGTCTTTTTTGGCTTGAAAAAAACTCAGTTAAGTTCATGGACCAGAACTTTTGATGTTCTCTTTCCATTTTTCCGAATGTCTCGATTTTGGTATCTAGTACTCGGTTCAGAATTTCTGTATTTCCGTACTCTTTTTTGTAGCGATCTCTTACGTGCATGTGGAAAGTATACTTTGACGTTTCAGCCCTACTATCTGCTTCTACGCAATCGTTTAAAAATGCCGCCAAATCAAAGCTACCTTCCTGACTAAGGAAGTTGAATAGAGTTTCTATGTCATGAATTGGAGCGATGTAGATATGATCCAGACTGATGGGACAACATCCAAATTTTCCAATGAACTTCGCTTCTAAATCAATGTTTAGTTGCGAGTCTAAATCTTTAGCTGTGCTAATAAAGTATTCAGCATATGTGATGATTAGACCAAATCTAGGTTGTTCAATTACCTGATTATTTAAAGAAAGATCGTATGAGACACTCTGAATTTGTGAGACAGCCTTCAATAAGTTTGACTTAACTCTTTTTTGTAAAAGGTAAGGGTCTCTAGATTTAGTAAGATCTCTATCAGGTTGCACCGCTTTAACTTCCATCAAAATTGGAGCTTGGAGGTCCAGAATAAAGTCAACATCTTGAGACTGAATATTTAGCTCGCCAAACCTGTCCTTGATCCAGGAATCCTCGACAAATCTCCAATTTAGCTCAGTCAGCAGCCGTGCCATATAGTCTTGGATCGAATGGCCAAAGGAGGTAGAAAAATCATTCGATATGGACTTAAAAAACCTTGTCGGAAACTCACAAATACCCCGATAGAAAAGGCGGTCGTTTATTGGCACAAGTTCGTTTCCAAACAATATGAGAGGTTTTAGTTTAAAGGGGGACTCTTCATAGTAGTCGGTAGGCCAGCCCTTTTGATATGTGTACTCCTGAAGGAATACAGACGCGTCCTCGATATTTACAGAAAGGAGCGCTACAAAGATCCCAAATTTTTCAACGTCAATTGTGGGATGAATCTTAGGTATTAAGTCGGACAATTTATAAAATTGATTCTTTCCTAACCCTCCCAAGGCATGCATTGCAAAAATGATGGCTAGCTGAAAAAAGTCTTCTAGGCTTAATCCAGTAGCTTTTTCGAACGTTTTTTTATAGTAATTCTGCTCAAAAGGTTTATCGCAAAGAACCATATAGAGTCGCAACAGGGTATAGATATAGTCCCTAGAGTCACCTTGAAACCAGTTCTGCTGAATTATCAACGGAGCTATTTTCTGTTTCGTAGTTAATCCTTCGTCGTCAAGCTGAGAAGCTACAGACTGAAGGCCATAAATTTCGTTTAATAATTTAGTAAAGTTTTTGCCATCTATTTCAGCGCCTCCAAGAGATGGATTTTCTAATCTCCATTTCAGGGCAAGCATATGCGTCCATGGCTGCCGTTCGAGGTACTGCAACTCATCTTCAAGCTCTGCGAATGTTTCCTTCGACTTTCTAATTATTGAGATTGCAGAATATCTCGATAATCTCCTTTTAACCCTTGCCGAAGTCTGCAAATATTTTTCGATCTTTATATCGAAGTAGCTAGCATCCATTCTTCCCCCTAAAATCCTAAAGAAACTCTGTTCTTTATGTGCTCAGAATCCAAATCACTATATAGGAAAAAGGAATTTGAAAACCCGGCGTTGTATAGCTAAATCCTGATTGTGGCCTAATCTATACGGGCTGCTTATTCCACAATAGCGGCAAATTCGAATTGCGTTTTTTCAAATAGAGACCTGATTGAGCCTCGGGGTTTGCGACCATATCCATTTCATCAATACTGATAAAAGCTAAATGACGCTGTGCTCTGATATAGCTGGGGCTGATATCTTCCTGCTCAGCTAAGATGTTGATTGAATCGGCTTCTCCGGATAGTAGTGACTCATTCCATTGAAGAGCTTTTAGGAGCGTTTTCTGCAGGGCGTCGGCTGAGCGCGTGTGGACTATTTCAGGTTTCTTATCGGCGTATACAAGTTTCGTCTCTATGCCTGTTCTCTTTAAAACCGCTTGGGTAGATAAGGTTAGAGTGCGCTGATCAAATTCACGGTCTTGATCCTCCGAGTCCTGCTCTAAGAGTTGGCTAACAAGCGAGGTGCTTCGAATTTGGATTTTTATTTCCGTCTTAGATACTTCGACCTTATTGATAACCCTCTGCAAGACCGATATTTTCTTGTTGATGCCTAAACTATTCCAGTCTTTAGCGAACATTTTTCCGTTCTTGATGAGTTTGTCGATTTCATTAGCCGGGAGGTTGTCGCTGTTACTTAGGTCTAGCAGTCGTTGGGGACTCTCGAGTAGCTCAAATAGCTCCGTCAGCACCAATCCTTCCAGTTCGCTGGATGGCACCCTTGCCACGGTGCCTGTTTCATCATCCCGATATTGGAGGAGGGCCTGGCTGATGTAGTAACCATAGTGTCGGTTGTTCTTACGGGTGTAGGTGGGGCTCATACGATTGCCTTGATCATCGAACACAAGGCCGCTCAGTAGACTCGGATGCTTGGTATTTGATTTCACCTGTTTATCGCGCCGGTTGCGAGTAAGCAAAGCTTGGACTGCATCCCAGATGTCTTTTTGAACGATGGCGGCATGCTTACCGTCGTGGAGCTCACCTTTGTGATGGACTTTGCCGATATACACCGGGTTTTTCAGGATGGTGTAGAGCGCACCTCGCGAGAAGGGCTTATTCCCCTCAATTTTACTTTCAGCTACCCGCGCTTTGCTACGATAGCCGTCGGTATCCAATTCCGCTTTTAATGACCTTACGCAGCCTAGAGCTAGGTATCGTGTGCAGATATGTCGCACAACGATGGCCTCGTCTTCGTTAACTACCAGCTGCTTGTCTACGCGGTCATATCCAAGGGGTACCACGCCGCCCATCCACATGCCTTTCTTCTTGGATGCCGCAATCTTGTCTCGGATACGCTCGCTCGTAACCTCTCGCTCAAATTGTGCGAATGACAGCAGCACGTTGAGAGTAAGCCGACCCATAGAGGTAGAGGTATTGAATTGCTGGGTGACCGATACAAAGGAAATGCCTTTTTGGTCAAATCGCTCGATCATCCGAACAAAGTCGGCGAGAGATCGACTTAGCCGATCAACCTTATAGACAATCACTGCATCGACGTTCCCAGCCTCTATATCTCTCATTAGGCGGGCTAGGGCAGGCCGCTCCATATTGCCACCGGAGAAGCCCCCGTCATCATAAAGATCGGGTAGAACTATCCATCCTTCATGGGCTTGGCTCTTGGCAAAGGCTTCACAGGCTTCCCGTTGGGCATCTAGGGAATTAAAGCTCTGTTCTAGCCCTTCCTCTGAAGATTTGCGGGTGTAGATAGCGCATCGTTTAGATTGACCGTTATTCTGCATTAGAGGCTCCTCCGTTTAGTCCAAAAAAACGTGGCCCCGACCATTTTGTGCCTGTGATCGCGGTCGCGATCTGACTCAGGCTGCGATATTGATCTCCGTTCCATTCGTATCCGCTTTCTAAGATGGTGACTTGATAGAGCTCGCCCTGCCATTCGCGCACGAGGCGGGTACCTGGCCGGTAATGGTGTTGATGGGATTTGGTCGTTTTGGTGAGCTTGATAAGCCTTTTGATGATCTTGGCGCGGTATTTCGCCGGGTCCAATCCGGCCTGACGGGCCTGAAAGTTCCAAGCGAGGTTTTGACGCATAAAGGCTTCGCTGGTGCGAGGTGGGGGTATTCGTCCGAACTCTGTTTCAAACAGGCGTTTTAGGTCCGTTCTAGGCGCGTTAAGAACGTCTTCAAGTGTGAGGTCCATGGCATGTAGTCTCTTGCTAAACACACCACCATGGACGCTCTGGTCGGGTAGGAAGTCAACTCATGTGTCAGCTCCAGTTGGGCAGGCCTGCTCGAACTTATACAAACGTGATAATGGAAGTCAGTGGTGTCATTTGAGCCGAACGTCTGCGGTACCAATACAACAGCTGAGACAGCGAATCGACTTGATCATCGTGTTTACTTTTCGGGAACCGGGTCACCTCATCCAGAAAATCTGCCAACCAAGGAGCCTCCTTTGGCAGGAAGACTCGTCCTTGTTCGATCAGGGGTGATTCGGCTAAAAGTCGATCCGCCTTATTGGTTTGATGCTGTACAGCGACAACGTTGTTCATGCCATCAGCAAGCAGTTGCTGGCTCAAAGGCTTGCCAACACCCATGGACTCAACAAGGACCCAGTCCGCTGAATATTCCTGCTGAAGCTTTCGTGCTCGTCGAATTAGGGTTGGGTGCTCAACCCGCAGTTTTTGGACATCCAGTACGTAGACATTGTTGCCGCGAAGTAGGGCCGTGATGCAAACGGATGGATCGTTATGCTGATCCGTGGATACAGCGGTATCCCAGCTCTGAATAACGAGGTCTCCTTCTTGTCGTCTCCAAGAATTGTTGTGATATTTAAACCATTTTCGCTGAACGAGGTAGCCACCAATTGGCGTCGGTCGCTGCTGATACTGGGCAGCGAAAGCCAAAGAACCCATTACGCGTTTCTGCTCATCGAGGTATTCGGTACTCTGGCGTGCAGGATTGAGCAATTCGTCTTTTTTTCGATGCCAGGTGTGACCTTTGCCGAGGAGAATCTGTTCGTACTTTTCAGCGATCGCGGGAAGGTTTAAATGAACAAAGCTGGCATTTTCAATGAGCCAGCCGGGCAAGTCCTCTTCGTGAATGCGCTGCCCAATGACGATGACTACTCCTTGCGATGGATTATTAAGTCGACTTGTGGCCGTATGCCGGTACCAACTCAAAGCGCGCTCTCGCTGTGCATCGGAGTTGGCTTCATCTGCCTTGTGGGCATCATCAATAATGAGGTAGTCCCCACCCATGCCCGTCAGGCTTCCGCCTATTGACGTAGCAGTGCGACCTCCGCCCTGGGTCGTCTCAAAACGGCTCTTGGTATTGCTGTCCGCCTTGATGCGGGTTTTGGGAAAGGTCTTCAGGTACCAATCACTCGTCATGATGTCCCGGGTCTGCTTTGAAAACACGTCTGATAGATCCTGAGCGTAGCTCGCGCAAATAAACTTCTTGGTCGGATCGTGCCCTAGTGCCCAGGCAACGAAGGCAACTGAGACCATGATGGATTTGAGATGGCGCGGCGGTACGTTAATGACCAAACGATTGCTCTTGCCCTCCTGACAACGCATCAATTGATAGCCAATGGCCTCTATGTAGAGCGCATGCTCATAGGTGTCTCCAGGGCTCAACCAAGTAAAAACCTTTTCGGTAAAAACTTGAAAATCGGTGCGGATGGCGGCCTGTAAAATGAATTTTGCATCTTGCATAGGTCTCCTCACTCATCCTTGCCGAGAATACGGTTTTTGTAGGATTCCAGAATCTGTATATCCACCTGACTCATTTCGGGATCTTCACCGGCGGCCACGCGAGATGCCTCTAGGCCTAGTATCAGGTTGATAAGAACATTGGACGCACGCACATCACCTTTAAGCGCCTTTGCAAATAGGCTCTTAATCATGGCGCGCTGTTTGGTGACCGGCTGCGATTTCCCCGCTTCCGTTACCAAGATCTTTTCACCGAGTTCCTGTTCGAGATCAGTGCTCAGGTTCTGGATGCCCTTAGGCCGGCCTTTGGGATTGCCAGACTCTCCAGGCTTGAATTGCGTGTTTTTTGGTGGCTTCTTGTATCCCACGGGATATTCACTTTTCGACATGATCGGCCTCCTTAAGAGATTTGAACGCGGAACGTAATTCACCAATTTCGGCAAAGGTGTAGCCTGTCGCCTCATGTATGGCGGATTCGCCGGTCAGAGCCTCCCAACGACGAATGGTGACATCAATGTATTTAGGCTCTATTTCTATGCCCAGTGCTCTGCGGCCTGTGTTTTCTGCCGCCAGGAGAGTGGTTCCAGAGCCTAGAAAGCCATCCAGCACAGTATCGCCTCGGCTGGTGACATCGAGTAATGCGTCAGCAACTAGCGCAATGGGTTTTACCGTGGGGTGTGAGGCGAGATCTTCATCCCTATCAGCACCAAAACTATTTTGACCAGCGTAGGTCCACACATTGGTGCGGTAGCGACCGTTGGCCCCGAGTTGCACGTTATTTTGGTGGGACGCTATCCCTACTCGGTAGACAGCAATCAGTTCGTGTTGAGACCGATATAGGCTTCCCATTCCACCGTTCGTCTTATTCCAAACAACGAGATTGAGCTGTTTGTCGTACACATCTTTCGCAGCTAAACCGAGCTCGGGTAGATGGCGCCAGTCCATACAAATGAAATGCACAGCGCCATCGCGACTCACAACGCGCATGTTGCTCATCGCGAGCCGCAAAAACTCAGTGAATTCTTCTGAGCTCATTTCACCAGAAGCCATGGCAAACTCGGCGTGCTGAACAGAACCAAGTCCCCCGATATTTTTAACTTTTACGTTGTAGGGCGGGTCGGTAAAAACACTATCGGCAAGCTGGTCACCTACGAATTGGCTTACCAGTGCTTGGGAGAGAATATCGCCGCACAAGATCCTGTGATCGCCGAGCAGATAAATATCCCCTAAACGAGAGACGATCTCCGCATCTTCGAGTAACGCCTCATCAAACGGTTCTTCGTCTTCTTCCGAGGGTATTGGCTGCATCACCAGATCCAATTCTGGCGCAGAAAAACCAAAGGATTCTGGGTCGATATCTAGATCCATCAGGACATCAAGTTCGATGCGCAGGAGTTCCTCGTCCCAGGGTGAGCCTTCCGCAATTTTGTTGTCGGCGATCCGGTAAGCACGAACTTGCTCGGGCGTTAAGTGGTCGAGTTGAACGCAGGGGAGGGTATCCAGCCCAAGTTCTTTCGCCGCCAAATAGCGGCCGTGCCCAGCGACAATAGTTGAATCCTCATCAATGATGATGGGATTTATAAATCCGTGACTGCGGATCGATTTGACCAGCTGTTTGATTTGGCCAGCAGGGTGCTGTTTTGGATTAGTTTCAAATGGGCGAAGTGAATCAATTGCCCGGTAATCTATAGATAGTTTTGCACACATAACGCTTCTCCAAGAGCACTCTCCAACGTCTTGATGGGCGGTGCTGAATTGTTAGAAGACGCGTCGTGCGGCTTGGTGGCGGGCTTTATTGCTCGCTAAGAGATGGATAGTTGGGGTTTCCAGGGCTTGATGCAAGCGAAGAGTGTTTTTTGTTATGGATTAGTTTTTAACTTCGTTTTGGTTCCTCTAGGAGGACTAGAAAATCTTCGCAAGTTTGGCTGACCTTCCGAATAACTTCGCTGCACGGATTGTCTTTGGCGGATAACGTAATAACCAAGCTATCAATTGGTCGGCAAAGAGCGATCATTACTCTCTGCCATGCGTAGGAGGCAGCGAGATTCTCAATTTCACAATACGCTGCTTTTTCTTGTTCAGTCAGTCCCTCATTCTTTCTTTGGTTATAGTGATAGAGCCAAGCCTCATCCAACCTATCTAAGACAGTGACCCAGCCTTCCAGCCCCCTACAAGAATCGTATTGAACAATTCGGTACTCTGATTTATTTGAAGGGAACTCTTTTCTGGTTGTCGGATTAACCCCATCCCAAATCGAGAGATCTCTTGATCGAAGGGCTGCTCCAAGGTCGCTCCTTCTTATGCCTTCTAATGTTTCAACAGCAGAAGGAGGCACGCAAATCAGAAAATCGATTTCAGCGTTGCCGGCGGATTTAGCTAAATTTGTTAGTTCGTCCAGCAATTCATTTTGTGATTCGAAAGACCCATAAGATAGGTAGAGCTGGCCACCACCACTTCTATCACTGGGTTGGGGGATGTTCGGCAGTCCGGCTTCAGTTGCGACGCGCCGCGCAAATTCCGTTAAATTGCTTTTCATCCGATGAGTTTTATCTAGATTTATGGAGTAAACCTCATCAGCGGATATATCTTTCTCCCAGTTAGTTCTAGGCCCCCGGACTAACTGATCTACTCCATCTCCGATTGTTATTTTTAGGGGATCGTAAAGTGATTTGAGTAAATCGGCCTCTGCTTGAGGCCAATCTTGTGACTCGTCGACCACCACATAGTCAAAGTCAAAAGTATCCGGCCGGGATTCCTTTACCAGTTTGATGTCTTCTGCGCTTATCGCACCTTTCGTAATCATTTCATTGGCGAGTTTGCAGTGCTTTGAGTAGCCTTCAAATGATTCTGAGTCATCTTCTTCACCTAGGAGTTCAAGCGTGTTGAACCAAGAGTACATAAACGACATTACGGTGCCGACGAAAATACCACCATCGTAGGGATTGGATGGCACGCCCATCAAAGAAAGAAGTCGCCGAATATCGGCAGCCAACGCATGGTTATATGTGAGTACGATCGTACGCGAACCCTTCTCTGAAAAGGATCTCCAAGCGGCTTGGAGCAGCATTATGGTCTTGCCAGTACCACCTTGCCCTCGTAATCGAATCATTTTTTGGCCAAACATCTCGATCAAAATTTTTGCTTCTGGAGTGTCTCTCAAGATGAGATCCATGCGCTTACGATCTAGGCCTGTGGGAACAAGCTTTTTGAGTATAGGAAGATTGATGATTCTGCGAATATTCGAGTCTTCACCCGAGCGAAAAGAAAGCGCTCCTGACTTATTGTCAATTTGGTTGATCGATGCAAGTGAGGTAAAAAAATCTTCAGCGCTAATGCTACGAGGTAGAGTTCCAGCCAGATCAATGCTCGGTAAGCCGCGCATAAATAGAGTTCGATAGACCCAAGCACTCGAGATTTTTTTATCTTTTAGGTATGAGCTTAGTGCGTAAAGCTGTTTCTCATTTTGATCAGTTGCGTCGTGCCAACCTCCCTTGTAACGGACTTGTACCGTATTGCCTACAAACTGCACGCCACGGCGATCATGGTCTTTGACCTCAATAACCGCCACGAAGTTATGGACATTTACAGGCTCTTTAAAATGCTTAGTACCTTTTCGATCAGTAAGCGGCTTTGTCGGAACGAACGATCTACCCCCATGAAATACACCGCATATGACAATGTCGAGATCGGATACCTGATATCCATGAATTTTCGCTCCAGCACTAAGTACTACGTGATCCTTGTTTTGGGGCGAAGATTCTACTTCTGGCCAGAGTTCTAAGATCGCAGCTTTTATTGCACAAGCTGCGTGGTATTCGCTTGTGCTTGCTTGGCCAATAACTTCTATCAAGTGTTATCCCCAAATTTTTGAATGTAGATCTGGGGGTTGCGTATAAAATCACGAATGTCGACGAAAAATGGTTCTACACTTGGGTGCTTAGCTCGAAGTTCAAGCTGAGCAGCCTCCTGAGTAGAATTAAAATGCCCCTCCTTATGGTGCCAGAGCGGATGGTTCAGCAAGATCGCGGTACTTTGATCTACAAGACAGTCGAGGCCTCCAAACTTTTCGTGTTCAATACCTTCGAAATCATATTGATTGCAGAGTTCAAGGAAGAGAGAGCACGCGCGATCTCCGCGGCCGAGCCAACGACTTTCATCCAGCGGCAGACCCAGAGCAATTTCACTTACATCTAATGCAAGGCGCCAATCAAGATGTCTATGTGACATTCGATTGGTGTAGTTTCTTAAACAATCTGCGCAGGAAACGTCGCAATCCATGTGAGATTTTTTTGTCCACTTCTCAATTTGTTTTTCGTAGTGATCTAATAGTACGTCCCGTAGAGAGTCGTTATTGAATACATGCCGCATATAACCTGCACCGTTCTCAGCGGCATCTGCTAAAAATAATTGCAGAGTCGTTGCGTTCTTAAGTCTGTATTTCTGTCGTCCAACTCTAATCTCTGCAGGGTCGATATCGAGAAAGGTTGCGATTGCCAATCTAAGAAACTCCCCAAAAGACGTGATAGCGGCCGTCGTTGCTGATTGCTCTATGTCCAAAATGCCATCGCAGCCAATGCCCGACTGTGCATTGGTGACGATAAGACTGAGTACATCGGTAGTAAATACAGCCCCGATAGCGCCTAATCCCAGCGAGGTCTCGCTAGTTGACTGCAGGCTTACGTTGTCGCTGTAGAGCGAAGGTTCAGTTACTAATACTTGATTAATGTTGGGGAAAAACTCGAACAATTCACCCCGATTATCATTCACAAGCGCGATCGGTTTGCCGGAGGTTAAAGTAAGTTTCGTTGCACCCATTGTCTGGGCCGAATCGTAGTCTGGTTGAAATGCCAGAATTGGCGGAGATAGAGCGGGGCCACGATTTCGTTCGCCACTATAGTCCCAAGATTTACTGGCAGCCATAAAGCCTTTTGGCTGAAATAAGTCAAAATTGTTCATGGGTTCGTTACAGACATCACAGGTATCTTGATTACCTATTACCATTGAGTTGCAGTTTGGGTCAGCGCACCGAGAAAATATCGTTGCAGTACCAAGAGGATCTTTTTCGTAATATATTTTGCCGTTGTACTCTGATTTGCATACAAAACCGCAAGCGGCGTATACCAGCTTATCTTTTGGTATTTCTGAGCCTGGCGAAAATGACCAAATCGCATGATCAATCGGCCGGTCACTGATAACTAAGTTCTCGCCACGTGCTGCAGTACCCGATCTAAATAGCGATCTAACACGGGTCGGAAAACCGAACATCGGGAGTAGTCCAGCCGTGGCCAATCTTTCACTGAGCTCCTGCTGTATAAACCTTGAGTCCTGACTAATAACAGTAATTATAGGGACTAGCTGTTCGCGGCAATATTTTTCGATTTCTGTTTCTGCAGAAGGGTCGAGAGAAGAATAAGCGCAAAAACGTTGAATTACTTTTACTACTTCTGTGCTTGAAGAAAGCCAGTGAGCAATATCCGCAGAATATTCAGGCCATTGATCGATCGATCCAAAAGCCCCATGGGAACTGTCTCTTGTTCTTTCAGGCGGGCTGGATAAGCTGTTAAACGCACGTCGCAAAAGCTCTGAGACAACCACTCTCCTAGGGATCTCATGTCGCTTTAGGTCCAGATATGGCTGTGGTGGAAGATCACCGGTAATTCGTTCGGGATTGTTGTAGTAGTGATCGTCGTGTGTGCTACCGCGGCATACAGTAAGTGCGTAGGAGAAAGTTTGGCCGGATCGGCCAGCACGACCGACACGTTGCTGGTAGTTGAATCGTTGCGGGGGCATATTAGCCATCATAACGAGACTCAGTGAGCCAATATCTACCCCGACTTCCATAGTTGTAGTTACGCTTAGTGCGTCGATACCATGGCTCAGATTGGTCTCTGAGCCCTCAAAAAATGCTTGCTTGAAGTGCCGTTGTCGTCGACGTTGCTCAGAGAGTGGTTTTGTCTGTCCAGTAAGTTCTTCAACATGTAAGCGTTGAGGGGATTCCCGAGACAGCCAACGGTAATAATCTTCACCAATAGGCTGTTTGGTAAAGCCAGGAGATGAGCACTTAACAGACACGCATGCAGGCAGGACTGCATGGATCATACCTACAGAGCACTGATTGCAATGATTAAGAGTATCTTGCTCGTATGAAATAAGTTCTAGCTGAAGGGTTGTGCTATAGGTTTGTATCAACCAGTTATCATCGATGATGTTCTTGTCGCGTAAAAGTTCTTTTATGTCTTCAGCAATCGCGTTGATCTGATCTGAATTAAATAGTTTTTCTAGGTAGACCCTTAATACCCGGGGTGCGCTAGGGTTTGGAAATTTGGCGGCACCTTGAAATAGTTTTTTCCTTCCGAGCATTCGGATCGTGTTGCAGAGGATTTCCTGTCTTTTGTCTGAAGGGATGCTTGTTAATTTGTCCAAAGAGCCAATAACTGACAAAAATCCGGCGCCAAGTGATTCTAGGTCACGTCCTCCGGCATCAAATATCGCACCGGCTATATGTTCGGACAATAATCTTCTCAAGTGTTCTCGGCCTCTGGCTGCGGCACTGGGTTCAATCATTTCCCAGTCATCACCATTAGGTGGCGAGTAGTGCTGATACCAGGTTACACCAAAGTGTTTTTTTCGACTTTCCTCTGGCCCTGCAGGATTCACACCTATCTGAACGAGTGAGGTTTCCACCGAATGAACTAGCTTTTCCCAATGTATTTTAGGAGCGCCAGAACTAGCCTCTTCATAAGCGTCAATTTTGGCAATGTGAATTTCAGTAGCTGCATTAGCCGCGTCCAAGGTGAGTGCAATTGGTAATTCAGGATCTCCGAGAGCTATTGATTCCCAAATACTATTCTCTTCGACACTTGTCTCTTCGCTCAGAATTTTTTTCTTTGCAATTACTTTGAGTTCTTTGACAGGAATGATTTGAGGCGTCGATAGTACGTTTAGGACAAGCTGCCTTACGAGTTGTCTAAAATGATTGAGTTCTAGTCCACCAGCCACATCAGAGGCATCGTCGCGGCTATCGGAAAAAACAATGAGCTGTGCAGCCTTTTTCCCTTCTCCAAGAAACGATGAGACGCGTGCAGCAGCTAATTGGCTAGTTGCCCCAAGGCCTGTTCGCATGGCCTTAATTGGAGACTCAGTTCTGCCGGCTAGAAATGCGCCACTGTTTTGCCTGTTTAGCCAAAATCTGTCGGATTCGCACACCGGACACTGAGCTGGTATTGCTGCAACTTCAGTGCTTCCGGAAATTAGCATTGCGCCCGATGCAGTGCTTGCATCGCAGGGTTCTAGCAGGCCTAGCTTCGGATTGTAGTTTGCAGGGGAAAAACTAAAATTTGTCTCGGCAATCGTCCAGCTCTCTGGGAGTTCGTAAGTGGTATTTGGCCAGTACCACATGAATTCGCGACCATACAGTCGATTGTTGATGAGCCCAGGGTCTTTCTCAATAGATGGTGCTGATTCCAAAAAGTACTCACTACATGGGCCTTGCTCTTCTTCAAGAGCATTCGAAACAAATCCCCCTAGATAAGCTTCACCACAGTCGTAGCAGTAGAGTAACTCTAGGACTTGTCCTCCACATCCACACTTTAATGCCGGGCTTTTGAATAGTTTTCCAATACGTCGGCCCTCATATTGGTATTCGGTCGGGATTTCGGAACATGCTGGGTTTGAGCAGGCCCACATCCCCTGAATTTGACGAATGAACATATGGGAGCGAAATGTGGGTTCAGGGTTTGTAAAACTTCGAGCTTCTCCAGTCCCTATAGACGCAGCCGTAAATAGGGCTTCTAGTTCTTCTGAAGTCGCTTCCTTTCCCAATGCTGTTTTAGCGATTTCCTCCAGTTTTGCTGGTACGGCTCGACCATCTGCTTGCGCCCCAGCTTCGGTGCAAGCTTTCGCAATTACTTTTGCTAAATTATTTTCTCTACAGACTTGCTGAATCTTGGGCTCGTCTTCGGACTGAACAGCCTCAAAAATATTTGATACTGCCTCCTTTGAAAGGGGCAGCTCGGCTTCAATTTGTAAGGGCTTACCTTCCTCAACTTTAAATGTTGATTTTGAGACCCCGAAAAACTGTTCGAGATAGTTTTTCCCTTCCTCTCCGTCGAGTGATGCGGAGGTTCCAATACATCGCAACTTATCCGAATCCGGTTCAAGGCCTAAACGATCCAGAAGGTTTCGGACAACCATAGCGACCTCTGTGCCTTGTGTTCCTCTATAGCTGTGAAGCTCATCCACGATAAGGGTAAAAACGTGATCGGGAGACTTATTCAGCCAAGCCTTGGTTTGCTCAAACATTGGCTGTTCAATTTCACGCATCAACATGATATTTAGCATTGATATGTTCGTGATGAGAATATCTGGCGGAGTTTGAATCATGTCCCATCGCGTAAGCATCTCGCCACATCTAGGGTCAGGGAATTGCATCCGAACATCAGGGTCTCTATTTTCTAAAGAACGAGCTTCGCGACTAATGCCCCTCAATTCTTTGGCGACTTCTTCGATTTTTTTGCGATCTGCGGCCTTTAGGCTGTGTGGAGGTATCCATGTGCGACCCTCTGTTGCGCCGGTGTAGCGCCCGAAGTAGAAGAGGGGGTCACCATTTGTTTTCTCTTGCGCTGTAACTGCCGCTCGACGGAGGCGTGAAATCTGATCTTCGACAAGTGCATTGGTGGGATAAAGCAGCATCGCTCTAATCGCTGGTTCAGGCGAATCCTTGGAGTCAGATCTGACTGGGTTCCATTCTGTGATTTTGCTCCCGCTCCAATCTTTTTCCCACCAAGGGTTGAGAGTAGGTTGAGGCTTTCCGAGTCTCTCATTTAAAAGTCTTGCAATGACAGGGAGTAAAAAGCTCTCGGTTTTGCCGGAGCCCGTGCCGGAAGTAACCACTACATTCTTTTGTGCGCTCCCCACAGATAGAGATGTGGCTAGCGCGTTTGCTTGGTGTTCTCTCAATTGAGCGGTGGTTGAACCAAATACAATTTCTCGAAGAGCATTTGCTGTGGTTTGATCTAGACCGATTTCCGCACACGTCTTAACAATATCGACATTAGCCGGATACGGAGGTACTAACTCTAAAAGAAGGTCCTGCGTGGCCACGCCAGGCATCGAAATTAGGGACCGCCGTTCATCTAGCAGCTTGCTGTCTCTCATCCAAAACGCACTGTCGTAGTATTTTATGTAGGCCTCTTTGAGATGCTCTAGGACTTTGGCGGGTGTTGGATGCTTCATTGGCTTTCCTCTCCATATAACTTGTTGAGCATTGGAATTCCGACAGAACTTGGGACTCCGTGGTACTCAACGATATTGTTCTCTCCAAATGCAGGCAATCTGCCAGTGCATCCGACTAGCGCTCGTCTGTACAGTGTCGGCAAATCGCATCCGAGAACTAATTTAAATTTTTCAGTAGCAGCGTCGTAATCCTGAATTTGTCTGCCAGCTAATCTTGCTGCGTAGACCTTTCCAATTTCGTAATTAGTGAGCCTAATTGAGCCTGCTGTATCTACTGTGAAATATTTTCTAGGCGGCCCGTTATAGCGATATGTTCCAGCGACAATCCCTGATTCATTTGTCCCCCATTTTCCGTTTGTTGGATCGAATCGCTGCAAGTCCATGGAGGGAAATGAAGCTTTGGGAAAAAATTCCAACATTTCAGGCATTGCAGGTAAAACACTCACCAGTTTTGCCCCGAAATCTGTGGAGAGTGAAATCGACAGATTTTTTGGAACGCTAATCTGTCGAAGGATTTGATTCAGATCTTCGGTGGAGATACTGAGTCCGTCCCATGCAATGAAGCTTACCTGCCCTTCAGCGCTCTCTTTAATCGAATTCGCGCCAATCGCTTCGAAAGCCGCACTAAGCTCTTCAATCATGCTTTCGCAGCGAAAACCTGCGAGAAAGAAATAGTTATCTTTTGTTTCTACTAAAGTAGGCAGTGGAATCGACCACGCTAGAGGCTGACCGGTTAACGGATTCTTTTCAATATCGAGCAAACCTAGGTCAGAGAATTCCTCTGCCTTTACTCTAACTTTCCATGGCTCATCGACCAGATGCCCTAGAAGTTTTTGTAGCACTGACCATGAGCCGAACCCTTTGTAGCACATAGCATCAAAAATTTGGTCTGCATCCGCAGAGTTGTCTGGTAGGTCGACTACCATTTTTTTAACAGTACCCGGCTCTATAGCGCTGCCTCTGGTTCTCGAGGTCGCACTTTTTCGCTTCCATAGGACTCTCGCACTACAATCGCCGCAGCTTAAGATGGCTTCTTTAGTCGTTCTCCTACTTACCCCTTCAGGTACGCGCCACACGTGCAATCCACGGGATATGCACAGATTTTTATGGGGAGAATTCAGATCATCTCCGTAGTCGGGTTCTACGATGACGTATTCATTCTCGGATGTTGGAGAACCCAAAAATGGGAGAGCTTGAAACGATTTTTCTGGAACCCCAGATTCTTTGGGCGGAACCTCGTCTATCCAGTTAAAACCCTGCAAAGGATAGAGCGTCTCGATGTTTGAATCATAGCTTCGCGCGGACCAGAAGTGTTCCAACTCATCAAAGTCATTGAATAGATACTTTTCTTTCTCAAGAGGGTAGACACGAGGGGTATTCGCACTACGAAAACTTATTGTTTTCTCTAATCTATTCTGGTTGTTTTCATACGCTGCAATAGTCAGAGATTTGTTAGACAGCTCCAGTTCTGATGAACGGAGAAAATCTGGATTGCTCTCGGATTGTTCCTCGATCAAAACCGGGTCATTTTGACGGCTACCAGCGTCAAATACCTTAATAGTTAGACCTGATCCATCATCTGTAGCGAATATATTAGGTGGCACTTTTGCGTGCCACACATTCTGAGAAAGGGTTAATCCGCCAGAAATTTGTATTGATATTCCTTTATTCAGGGGCACAAGGTCATGAAGGTCGTCGTCCACATCTTCTACGGGAGTGGCAACAATTTCTACATTCTGAAAGAAACACCAACCGGGGGGTAGTCCAGATTCGGGGCCCTCAAGTACTGAAAAATTGTCCCTACCATGTGTCTCAATATATTTTTTGACTTTCGACTGCCAATTTTCGTGGCAAAGGACACCATATTTTTCGTGTAAGAGAACCTGCAAAGTTTCCCGATAGTAATGTCCGGCTCCTGAGACGTTGAAGGGAATAATGGGTCTAGGTGAGTTTTTAAATATCGCCCCGTCCGGATTGGATGCTTTGAACGGAGTTAATAGTGCTTGAGCCCTGTCGATGGCGGATTGGGGCGCCAAGTAACTTCCGTCAGTACCCGCCAGATCGACAAGGGAGAGTTTGATTTCTGAGTTTTCATAACTCTCCGTACCATCTTGATCTATTTCAAGAATTGAGAGAAATGGTGCCTCCTGTGCTGGGTCATTTGTGCATAGGTACATTGCGGCTTTTCGTTTCGGGAACCTTTTGATTCGGATCACCCAATAAAGCCGTTTATTTACGACGCCGCTAGCATTTTCGGAATCTTCAACTCCATCCCATGATTCAAGTTCTTGTAGGGCAGATGTAACTACTTTTTCTCGAAGACCGGGGTTTCCCCAGATGTTTTTGAGATGGGTGCTAGGTTCGGCTGATTCCATCCATTGAGCAACGTAGGGTTCTAGCTCTGCTTCGCTCAGGTTGTCAGCGGTGGATAAACCGTATTTTGAGAAAAGTCCGACAAATTTTTCTCTATCAGCTTCCCGAATTAAGGCCTGAGATAGCGCTAGGCCAACGAATTTTTGATGGCCGAATTGTTTGGCGGTTGGAATGCCAAAACCGTAGTCTCTATTTGTCAGCCACCGATTCAGTTCACTCCAGAAAACTCTGTAGTAGTGCCTCGCATGACTTAAAGTTTCATAGAGTTCTGGTTTGCCGAACAATTCAGCGAGTCGCCCGTAATAGTTTGTGAGCGAAAGTTCGGGATCATCATGCATGTGCTCTGCAGCTAGCGAGAATGAAAGTAGAAGTGCTGTGAATGGTGGTGGCGATATCTGATCCCACTCCAGTAGACGACTCGAGTGCCAGCTATATACATCCCTATGATCTTCTCGAAGAGTATCGGCGATTACGCATCCAATGTATTCGTCTAGGTCGGCGGCTAAATCAAATCCGATATTGTCGGCTAGCTCTTCTTGGATACTTCCTTCGAGATCTAAATAGATTGGGCGATGGGCATATCGGCCATCAAAGAATATATTGTTCACTGCAGTGTTGAGCAGTTTGTAGTCAGGGAAGTGGTCGAGGATGTCAGGCATGCTCTATATGCACAGGCTTCTGATTGCTTGACGAGATTTGCTCAGGCCAATTTGAGAATGGAGATCTCTATTAGCTTCTATTCTTGTCGATTCCATATCGGTGTTTGCGCGCGTCCTTTTGAGCAACTTAAGATAACCTTAATATTCAAATTAGCCGAAAGCAAAACAATTGGTGTTGATTTAGGTTAAGAAAAATCAGTTGTTTTACATACCCTAATAGTCGTCTATAAATTGGGATGGTCCTGTATCTGATCCAGTGCTAGTCTATTCCGATGGAGCATATAAATAGGTTTAAGGAAGAATATCTTCGTCAGTTAGCTCAGGTCGGTTCATTCAAGGACTCTTGGCCGGTGTTTCAGCGTGAAATTGAAAATCACCTCTCAAATCCTATCAGTGGTCAATCAATCTTTGATCTGGGTGACCATTTACAGGAAATATTTAAAGCAAATTCTACAGAAGGAAGAGGGCAGGGCTCTCTATCAGGGGGAGGAGCAGCCTGGGAATGTTTGGTGAGTTGGTATGTGAATTTCGTTCTTTGGAATACCCCGACCATAGCGGTTCGTCAAAATAAGAAATTTGTTCCGAAAGCTATCTCTGACTGCACGACCGTTACGATATACAACAATCAAACCAATACAGAATCAGACATTCTGCTATTCGATATCCCTCAACATAAGGAGTTGAAAGGAGATTCGTTAAAGGACATTCAATTCCATTTATCAACAAGATTGCAGCTTACAACTCTTGTTGTATTGCAATGTAAAACCAACTGGAATGACAATGCCCAAATTCCAATGCTTTGGGACATGATTTACAACTCTGAAAGCCGTCTATCTTCTGTCAGTGTCGGTGTAAATGGGTATAGCCCCAAATCACTGCGCAATTTCAAATACGCCTTTGCGACCGTCCCTAGTAATACCAATGCCGTATATAAACCAACATCTGTCTCGGTGCTGCGCGTCAAGGGATTAACAGGTGGAAATTACTGGGGTAGGGCAACGACTCCCGATGTCGCCGCTAGTATCAAAGAGCTTGCAAGTAGGCACTTTTCTTCGTTGATGGGCGGCGGTGCGATCGCCCACATTGAAAATAACCTGGCTGCTGACGCAGATTTTTCCAGACGATTTTTGGAGTTGGATTTTGAATCAGCGAGTGATCAGGAAGAATTAGGCCTATAACAATTTCGAGACTTTATTTTTGCCGTTAAAAAATAGAAATTTGGTCGCTCGAACACATAAAATCCTGGACTTTACTCGCCATAGTGATTAATATCACCCGCCTAATATTTCGCTAAGGCACCGATGAACCACATTGAGCTATTTGCAGGTTGTGGAGGGCTATCCTTAGGCCTTGAGACTGCAGGGTTTGAACTTCTTGTTGCAAACGAGTTGTCACCAATGGCAGCTGAGACCTTTGCCTATAACCACCTGAACGCGGATCTCGAAAACCAGAAAAGTATCGATAAAGTTTTCTGGATTAGTAGTAAGTATTCTAGAGATGATATTAAGGCTCGCTTGAGGGAAAACCCCTACGAGGCGACTGGACTTGATGGCCACCATCGTTCCGATTTGATCGATTCCAAACCAACTGAAAAGCAACTGCGTAGAAGTTTGTTTGTCGGAAGCATTGTTGACTTGAATGCGATTCTCGCCAAAAGGGGGAGTTGGCTTCTAAAGAGCTTAAAAACTGGTTTAGGTAATGGTGGCGTGGACTTGGTTTCTGGCGGCCCTCCTTGTCAGAGTTTTAGCTTGGCTGGAATGCGAGATCACACACATCATCGCAATCAGCTGCCCTGGGAATTTGCTCGATTTGTCGAAAAGGTAAAACCAAAGGTAGCTCTGCTTGAAAACGTGAGTGGGATTCTTAGACCGTTTCAAGTTGATGGGAAGAGATTCTATGCGTGGTTTGAAGTGGCGAAGGCCTTCGCAAAAGTGGGTTACATTCCACTGTGCCTGCATGTGAACGCCAAGTATGTCGGGACAGCTCAAAATCGTCCTAGATTTATAATGATCGCCTTAAGAAAGGATGTGTATAAAGCGATTGTTAGAGACAAATCTAACCAATCCTTGATCCAATTACTAAGCCCCTCTGCGGAGCTATTTGGACGAGTTAAGAATGGAGAAGATCCAGAATACGGATGCCTGCCTTACTATGACATCGAGAAGAATCCTGAGCTATTTGTGAACTCTTTTTTGTCACCACTTATTAGTCACAAGAATGCTTTATGCAGTGTTAAGGACGCCATTGATGACCTTCGTTCGTCCCGTATTGAGGAAAGTGACTACGTCACCCGCATAAATAACGAGTATCTGAATTACTGCGGTCATGAGCTTGGCAAACAAGTAAATCACGACCATCGCCGCAATAACCCTAAAGTCCGATCAAGGTTTCGGCTTTATCAGATTATGAGTCGGTTATCGAAAACGCATTCCAAAGAAATTTCACAGTATTTAAAAACAGAGGGTCAAACTGACCTTCGCCGTGAAACAGTAGATGCTATTAGAGGGAGCTGGGTGCTTGACGCCAAAGGTGTGAAGCTTCCCAAACCGACAAGGAAGCAGGTGCTACAAATACTTGATCAGCTGTATACGAAGAAACAAACACAAAGAGCTTTGCTGGCCGATGAGCCTGCGCCTGCCGCCTTATCAATCCCGGACGATGCGTGTCACTACCATGAGTCAGAGCAGCTCCAAAGGACGCTCACTGTAAGGGAGATGGCTCGTATTCAATCTTTCCCCGATTGGTATCAGATCAAATCTAAGGTCACCACTGGGGGAACGATGAGACGATATGAAGTTCCTCAATATACTCAAGTGGGGAATGCAGTACCGCCACTCTTGGGGCTCGCATTAGGGCAAGTTTGCAGAGGAATATTAGACAGCCAAAATTGAAAGCGATAACAAGTTAGTTTGCAGGCGATGGTTGAGTAGAGGGCCTTTTACTGCGCTACTTGGTGTTCAATTCTTTTCCAACTGTCTAGCTTCGTATCGTTTTCCATCAATCGATAGGTTTTTAGCGTATTCGCAATAGTTACAGGGTCAGCTATGGTCGCAGCGCGTTTCGTTCGAACTAACGCCCATTGAAGTAGTTCCTCGCAGTCAGGTAGATGTTCATGACCAGAAAAATATTCCCGATAATTGGCTACTAGAGTCTCCATTCGTTGGGTTTCATTAAAGGTATCCATCACTGATTGAAAGTACTCCCAGCGTTTCAACTCCAGTGTGTTGATTCGATCTAACTCTTTACGCGCGAGTTCTCTCGTTTTAAGTTCTTCAGCCCGACGCAATGCTTCTTCGCGCCGAGCGATTGCCGCCGCAGCACAGGTAGCTGCAGCCGTGATGACTTTTTCAACTAGCCCCTCGAGTTTCTGTGTCTTCCCGTCTTTAAATTTTCGACGCAGCCCATCGTATCTAGTTCCGCTGTCGATCTCGATTTCGAATCGCCCGCTCGGTAGTAGATCAAATTCTGGAATTTTGGGTTTATCCCAGTCCGAGCTCCAGCCGTACAGCTTTGTGTGAAGTGCATAATTTTTCTCCCATGCCTCTAGCCGAGAAAGTTCTTTGTTAGTGGCGGTATGTGGAACCTTTTCCATAAGCTCACTCAATCTGATGGGAATAAGTTCGTTCTCGATTTGGAATTGAAGGCCGCTTTCGCTTTGCACGATGTCGTAGTTACGGCGAGTGGCGCAAGCTGCAGCCTCATCCAGCAGATCTGTTGCTCTTTTGACGGATGTGAAATTGATTGCAATTGGGATATCACGCTGAGATTGAAGACGCACGAACCCATCCTTTTTAGGGCGAGTCGCTGATAATCTTTCTTTGAACCTAAGATATGTTTTGGGTAGCGTAACTCGAGACTTTTGACGCTACGTTCTAATTGATGAGCTTTGGAGTGTGCTGCTTTGACAGATTCGGACAGATTTCTGCTGCGACTGCCATATATCTCTATTCGATTAGATTGATTGTCTTTAAGAGGGGGCAGCGAGATTTTCTGAACAGGCTTTCCTGCAGCCAACCTGGCCCAATGCCCCTGCTTAGGTCTAGATATGTTGTTCCTTTGCAGATTTTCGCCAATGCAATGTCGGATATTTTCAGGTCTGCCGCTACCTTGGTCATTGGGCGTTCCCAGACCATCTGATGAAGTTCTTCACGCGTATAATTTTTATGCATTTTTTTCCTCTGTCCCTCCCCAATGAGATGTCAGTTATAAAAACGATTAGACCGCAACTGCCCACGAAACTCTCCATGTAGAGTTTTCAATTGTCCGATCTGAATTCCTATTTACTCCAAATATGGGATGATTATCGTTACTGCTTTAAATACCCGTCAAAGAGTATGTTTCATGGCACGAACCAAATCAGACATTTCAAACAGCGCTATCCGAGTGTTTCTTCAAGATGTTGGAAAATTCTATGATGAAGCGCGTGGATTCGAACCGTTTCGTCCCAAAGTCGCGCAGAAGGATGAACTGCTTGAGTTTTTCGATTATGAATGTTGTTTTTGCGGCGTTTCGATTGCTACTAAATCACTTTCCCAAGATCATCTAATCCCGATGAATAAAAGTGCATTAGGGCTTCATGCTTGGGGTAATGTGGTGCCGTGTTGTTTGAGTTGCAACAATGAGAAACAGCAAAGACCTTGGCAAGAATTCATTGTATTCAAGGCTGGCGCTAAAGCCGACGAGCGAACAAAGCGAATCCAAGAGTTTGTAGCCTCGAAGAGCTACGATCCGACATTAGATCTTCACACGATTGCAGGCAATTTATATGAAGATGTGGGGCAGGTTGCAATGACGCTTATCAACTTAAGATATAAACAGGCGCAGTTAGAAATCGAGAAGCTTCTCGAGACTGCTAAAAGTAAAAATAGGAATTAGAGATGAACGAAATAATGCTGAGTTTTGTGCTTCAGTTAGCTTTTCTGCCTATTCCATTCTGGATAATATTTAAGAGGGCGGGGATACACCCGGCTAAGAGTCTAATCTGCTTAATTCCTGTAATGGGCGTTGCACTGGCTTGCACGGCACTTTCATTTGCAGAATGGAAAAACTTCCCACGGAGCCGTAGCTGATGGATTTTTCTGATCTACTATTTTACGGTTTTGCAGTTTCTTGGTATCTAATTTTGTATTTTATTTGTTTTCGGCCAGCAGCAAATAAGGCTGGATATTCAGCCTGGAGTACGATCCTTTTTATGCTTATTCCGTTCATAGTCGTTTGGATAGCGGCTTTCCAAAAATGGCCTGTTGAGAACGAAGCATCTGTGCAACCGGATTAAGGTATAAAGTTAACTTAAATTGCCAAGGAGGCTATCAACAATGTTAGTAATCGGAAGAAAAAATGGAGAAGGGGTTACTCTGAAGACGTCCGACGGAGAGATTAAGATTTCAGTATCTTTAGAAGCGGGGGGGATTCGAATTGCAATTAACGCTCCAGATGATGTAATCATATTGCGAGATGAGCTTCTCGATCAGAATCAAACTTAGTTCCAAGATATGTTGATGTGTGGACGATGCTCTGCAGGTTGTTCCGGGAGTCGTGCGCGAAAAGGATTCTTCCTAAATTGTTGGCGCAGCCAAAGAGAGTGAGTACATGAATAGCTTCGGTCAACTTCTAAAAGTCCTAAAAATAGGCGTTTGGGTAGCTATTACTCTCGTTATCTTTTCTTTCCTAGTGGATTTGCTCTGGGTATATCAGATGCTTTCTGATTCGTCACCGCTATTGGCAAAGCTCTATGCTCTGATTCTTCTACTTTCAGTAAGTGGTATTTTTGCGTTTGGGGTGCACAGTTATCGTAAATATCCCGGGGTTATGTTGGCTCCAAAGCAAGCCGGCCCAAATTTCACTGGTGGGCGATTACGCATGGCGCGTTACACCAGCCGGTTTATTGGTCGCCTTCGGATGAATCCATCCTTGGATGATGCATCCAAGGATGGACTAGATGTCGCAAATCAAATACTGGTCACACATATTGCCGCACGAGTCGAATCTGATGACTTAGAACAGGCTCAGCTAAACGCCGAGCTAGTCATTGAAGATGCGTTGAAACAATGTGACAACATTGCAGAGAAAACAGTAAGAAATGCCACTCGCGATGTAATGATCACCGTTACATTAAGTCCATGGCGTGCGCTGGACTTGATTCTGGTTCTGTGGAGAAATCTCAGAATGATTTCGTCGATTATCGGCACTTACAACGCTCGGCCCCGGCTTCGTGAGCAGATCCGTGTTTACCGCGATGTATTTCTGGTAGTTATCACTGTCAATTTTCTAAATATTGGCAGCAGCTTACTTCAAAATCTCGCTAAGTCGTTGCCGTTGCTTGGGCGTTTTGCCGGTGATATCGCGCAAGGTGTTGGAGCCGGACTGATGACGTCCGTAGCTGGCCATTCAGCGATCGCACGTTGTCGAGCATTCGGTGTGTGGGATGAAGAAAAGGAAATGGCAGATATTGGGCGGCAACTATCAAAGTTTGGCAGCGATGTGACAAAAATGGTTTTTGTTGATGTGTTCCCAAAAATTCAATCGCCTATCGAAGCTAAGTACGCAACAGAGAGCGCGGAAGTTGAGATAGGTCGAATTCAGCAGGGAATTAAAAGCGCTCTCGATGAGACTTTTGGCGTTATGGATTCGTTTGTTGTGCGACCAACGCGAGCAGTGGGGCGAGGGGCAATTAACGCTGGTGCAGCGGTCGGTAGTTACACTGCAAGCGGAACTCGAAATACTCTCTCGTATACAAAACGGACACTCAACTCAGCAGCCACAGCAAGCACCCAAAGCATTGTAAACGGATCTAAATGGCTTGGTGTCGGTACAAAGCGCGCCTTCAGTTCATCGGGAAGGCGAATTAAAAATGTATTCAGTCGTACGAAAAATGACTAATCCCTTTGCAACAGCACCTAGAGGAAATCACTTGCAGTATTTAATAGTGCTCTTTTTGGGGTTTTCCTTATCTTTCGGAGTTGATGCTCAGAATGTTCTATCTAGCTGGGGAGCTACAAAAGCGGCCGCTCGGGACCACATATATTTTGATGATAAAGTAACCTTGTATTGCGGCTGCGAATACACTCCTAGAAACAATCAGAGCGGGGGTGATATAGACCTCGCATCTTGCTCCTACGATGCAACGGGTATGACCTATCAAGCTCGGGCTGACGTTTTGGAATGGGAGCACGTTGTACCGGCCTCGCTAATGCCAGCGCGTCAATTTGCATGTTGGAGCGATGAAGTTTATGCCGACGCCAATCAGTGCAGTGAACCGGGGCGCAGTTGCTGTGAAAGAACTGATCCTGAAGCACAAAAGATGATTTTTGATCTTCACAATCTGGCGCCTTCTGTTGGGCAAGTGAATGCACAAAGAAGTAATGACCGGTATGGTTTAGTCACCGGCGAGACGCTACCTTTAGTCTGTGACGTCGAGTTCGCTGCTGGTATAACCGAACCTTCTGAAGGTATTCGCGGGGAGGTTGCACGTACATGGCTGTATATGTACAGCCAGCATGGTTTGGCTTTAAATTCGGGTGAGCTAGCAATGTATCTTAGATGGTCACAACTTGATCCACCGGAGCAAGATGAGTTTATGCGAAATGAACGTATAAAGAGTTTGCAGGGTATTGGAAATCCCTACGTCGAGGCTTTTTTGTAATTTGGAAAAACTCTCCTAGACCGAAGTAATCCGAAAATCGTTGATAAAGTCAGATTTGTTTTTGCCTTATCAGTCTATTTCCTACGACGTCAAAATACTCCGGAGGGTTCTGACAAATTAACTCTGTTGGACCATGAGAAACAGCCACATCGGGCTATACCGTGGCCTCCTGCCAGATTTCGAACGCACTGCTCCTCAGGTCTCGGTAATGTCTTGCCGCAGTCAGATGCCTTCCGAGATTGAACAGATTGTAAACCGCCGAATGTGCACCAAGAAATCGCTGAGCCTGCGCACCTGACTTGAACCCCCGCATTCCGCGCTCACGGACTCGAGTCAGTTCATGAGACTGCTCAGCTCGGTTATTGGCGTATCGATCCGTAAGATGGATAGTGTCCGGTATCAATTCCCGGTGTGCGACCCCGTAGCTACGTAGCTTATCCGTCACTATCTTTCTGGGCTCACGGCCCTTATTCCTGCGGAGCAGACGCTGAAAGAATCGCTTAGCCGCCTTAGCGTCGCGGCGAGTTTGCAGAAATACATCGACCACCTCACCGTCCTGATCCACAGCCCGCCAAAGATATTGCTGCTTGCCGTTGATCTTTACGAAGACCTCGTCGATATAAAAGGTATCGCCATAGCCACGGTGTTTTCTTCTCAACCGTTGGGCATAGGTTGCACCAAATTTGATGCACCAGGCCCGGATTGACTCGTAGCTAACGGTAATGCCTCGTTCGGCAAGCAAATCTTCGATATCTCGATGGCTGAGATTGAATCGGTAGTAAAGCCAGACGGTATAGCGGATAACATCCGGGGGAAATCGGTGACGTTTATAGGTATTCATGACAAAATTATCTACTATCACCAGTTAACTTGGCAGTACCCAACATGACGTTTAAAGCCTATCGCTCTGGTCAGTTTGAGCACGCCCACGAGAACATTGCGTTCAACCACCTGCATGATCTGCTTGAGAGGCAATGGCGCGATCAAGACGAACCCTTGTACCTGTTTGGAAACTTCTTTGCCGGTGGCACCGAATTCGACGCGCTTATTCTCAAGCGCAATGCTGTCATTGTTATTGATTTAAAAGACTATGGCGGCAATCTGGTGTTTTCTGAAAACGGCCGCTGGAAGATAGATGGCACTGTAGTGCGCGGCGGCACCCAAACTAACCCCTATCAACAAATTCGAACGAATAAATTTCGGCTTTTAGATTACTTTAAGGAGTATCTAGATTTTCAATCTGCCCCTAATTTGGGGCATATCGCTGGGCTGTGTTTGTTCCATCAAGCGATTGATTTTGATGCATCATCGTTACCCCAAAACATTAGCAGATGGTTTCATATTACGGATATGCGGTCGGTCATTAGATCGACCGATGCAATTGTTAGCTCGGGCATATCTTTTTCAAACAGAGATTTAGAGGCGATCATATCCAAACTGGATGTGCCGGTTTTTCATCCTGATGGTCGCCCCGTAGAAACTCTGCAGCCCATATACGATGACGAAGAGTCGGCGATGCCATCAATGCTCAATGGTGAACAGACCCGGTCGTATGTGGCAATCCATGATTGGCTTGCAGATACCAATAAAAAAGTCTTTTCTCTCGCAGGTGCTTTTTATACGGGCAAAACCAAGATCCTTAAAGCAGTGGTTGATGAAATAGTAAGCAGTGGCAAGACTCCCCTTTTTCTCGCCCCCAACTCACGCATCGCCAATCGCTATAAATCCAGCGGGTTCAGCGATGTGTCCAGCATCTATAGCTGGCTGTACGCTGGCAGTCCGAATGAAATACGCAATGACAAAGCGATCTACCCCATAGCTCGCGAGCCGATCGATGCTGATCGTGAAGTAGTGGTTATTCTCGACGCCCATTTACTGGGTAACGATTTATTTGAGACTGAGACATCTGTTTATGGTAGCGGTCACATATTGAGCGACTTCGTAGGATCGTTAAAAGGTGTTGATCTAAGCAGCGAATCAAAATCTGCGAATGCTTTGCCGAAGATCTTGTTGATAGGAGATCCGTACCAGCTAACGCGAGGATCACGAGACAAAAGCCTGCTGGGATGCCAAATATTTGAGCAAGAGGGTATTGAGTGCGCCAGAGCTGAGGTCAATTCCCAGGATAGAGATGATCAAGCGCCCATTGAGAGACTCAATTTTCAGAATGTCCTTGTGGGGCAGATAAAGGCGCAGAAATTTACGGAGTTGCCGCTTTGCCAGCAGGGATCTATCAAAACAATTGCTAAAGGCGAGCATACGGACGACATTGCCGCCAGCCTGCTTAAGTGGCCTCGCCGGGCGGTCTATTTGTGCCCAACGAACGATCGAGCTCAGATAGTGAACATGCGCATACGGCGCAAATACCTTGGTGCGCCAAGCATGGACTTCTTGGTACCTGGCGATATCGTTGATATCCACAATAGAACTCTGGATTTGCAGGTGAATCAGTTTGATGAGCGTGCTAGCGAATGGATTAGTTCGGGTGAATTTGCTCGGGTAGTATCGGCGGACGTGGATGTTCAGACAAAATCGATTTCTCTCAAGGGCCGTGAGAGTGCCACGACGGTGCGCTTTGCGAATGCCAAGATTGAATGCTGTGGGCGAACATCGGAGATATTTTACCTTCCGGACTATCTTGCGGCCCCTAAGCCAGAGCTCACACAGGATCAAACAATAGCCCTGCAAATTTGGGCCAGAGAAGAAGCAGAAGAAAAACTTGCCAAACAAAAGGAAAAACTGGATCCCGCGGCCATACAAAGCGCTGAACATGATTTAGCGAAAGCGCAGTATCAAAAGCAACGCAATGATTTGATTTTGGCGAGCCGCTATACCAATGCTGCACGACTTCGATACGCCTACGCGGTGACCGTGCATCGAGCCCAGGCATATGAACCCTTAAGTCTTGTGGTGCTTGACGGACAGGCCGCCCACGATACGGATAATCCAGCAACTGACAGTTACTTCAGATGGTTATATACGGCGACCATCTGCACGTCCGATGCACTTCACATTCTCGGCTACCCGGAATTAACACCTTTATCAAAAGCCGAATGGAGTTTTGAGGCAGTTCGCCATGTGCCCATTACCTTCAAGCCAACGCTGTATTTTAAAAAAGATCGGGAACCGACCGACGCAGAGCTGAGCACGCCATTGCCCAGCGGTTTTAGTAATCCAAAGCCTGAACTCTTGGCCTTGTTACTCACCGTATACGAACTGGTGAATGACACCGACTGGTACCTAGAAACCATCACGCAGCATAACTACAAAGAGCGTTACACCTTCTCGAGTGATCGTGGGGAAGTGTCGATCGACCTCAATTACAACGGTAAATACGAAGTATCGGTCGGCAAAGCGACGGTCGAGCGGGGCCCGGAAGTGCTTGCGAAAGAGATCAAGGGGTTGTTAAACACGGTTCCGTTTTATAGCGATCAAAACATTGAAATGGCCGTGAGTATTTTCAAAGACTACTTGGCGCGAAAACAATGGTCGATTATTTCGATCGACGAAAAACCGTACAAGGTCTATCTCATTGCAGACCACGAAGTCGGTAAAGTGAAACTTGAGCTCAATGTGCCGTCGGATTCCAAAAAAGGTCTCGTAAGCAGCGTTAAGCTGCATCAGGCAGACTCCAAGGAGGCCGCAGACCAGTTTAAGAAGGATTTCCTTGATGGATGAACAGCTGTACCAGACAATAAATCGATTGCGCAAGTCGGGGGAGTTGCAAGAAGCGTGGAATGTGGGTTGTCCTGCGGTACAGGAAAATCCTCATGACAACTTCCTAAAAGGCGCGTTTTTCTGGGTTTGCTACGCACATCTCAAAGAAATACAAAGCAAAATCAAATCCCGTGCGGAGCATGGCACTGAATTCCCTGTCCCTGCCGCCAATGAGTTAGAACGCATCAATTTTTATCTCGACTGGATTATTTGGTTGGATATTGCAGATGGAGGATTTGAGTACAGAAGTTTATTGCTGATATTCCAGAAAAATCTGGGCGGCATGCCAAAGCTATTGCTTCTCTTGGTAAAACATTCGGGCACGCTTTTTAATGATGAAGATAAGAAATGTTTCGTAACAGAGCATGGGGAGTCACCGAGTTTGATGCTCAAGTTTGCAAGAATAGTTTTGAAAGCTTGGCGAGAAAACGAGGAGATACGGCAGTTACCTATCGAACAGCTATGCTTGCTCTGTGAACGGGTTCGGCAAGAGACGAACGACAAGAAAAACAGCATCTGGCTGGATTACGACGAAGCCAAATGTTTTATCGCAGCAAATCGTTTTGAGCAGGCACGAGATCTGGTGCTAGGGGTTTTGCGTAAAAAGAGTTCTGAATCCTGGGCTTGGGGCGCACTTGCAGCGACCTACCGAAAAGAAGATCCAGATGCTGCGATCGTATTGTTTTCTAAAGCGCTCTGCTGTGCACACGACGATGTTTTTGCATTACCTGTTCTAAGAGGCTTTGCTCAGCTGCTAGCAGATCGAGGGTTTCCGTTAGAAGCTTCGATGTGTGTTCGGCGAGCCGCCAACTGCTATGTGGAAAACGGGTGGAAAATAAAGGCTGATCTCGAGACACTGATGAACGCATCTTGGTACGACGATACGGCTGATTTGACACTTCTCCCGGCTTTCCTAGAATCACATTCAGCTTCTGAGCAGGATTTTCTTTACGGAAAATCTGAGCAGCGCATCGGCGTCGTTCAAAACGTCCACCAGTCGGGTAAAGGCTTTCATGCTTATTTATCTAAAGACCAATCTATCTCAGTGCGGTTGGGACTGTATAGCTTGAAATCATCACCGAGTCCGGGCGATTTCGTTCGTTTGACACTGGCAGCCGAAGATCAATCCGTGATCGGCGCCGAGCCCTGTCAGCGGGAACGCATGGATGATGTCGGCGATTGTGAAGGGGATCTTAGGGTCGCGGAAAAGGGTTTCGGTTTTGTCGAAGATACCTATGTTCCTAAAGACCTTTTACGACCGGAAATGGACGGTCGAAAAGTTAGAGTTTTGAGATTTCTCGATTTTGATAAGAAAAAAAATCGCCACAGTTGGAAGGCTCTGAAGATAGAGGTGCTTGCATCGGGTTGAATCGTTTCGGTGCGTTACGCCGGAGGGTACTGACAAGTTAACTCTGTTGTTTCTAAAGATCTAAGCACATTGGCACTATACCGTGGCCTCCTGCCAGCTTTCGAACGCACCTCTCGTCATCTCTCGGTAATATTTTGCCGCGATTCCCTGAAATTTCCCTGTTCGGTTTTCGGGGGTGGCCAGTTTGCGGCGAAAAGTTGCTTAAAGGTAAAGGGGTTAGCTAATTCTTGCATCACAAGGGACGGTACTGACAAGTTAACTCATGATATCGGATAATTTTGTCATGAATACCTACAAACGCCACCGCTTTCCCCCTGAAGTTATCCGCTATACCGTCTGGCTTTACTACCGATTCAATCTCAGCCATCGA
>Ga0209557_1000274_pt1 | contig 32602 bp, 27 predicted proteins | sample SaaInlV_120m_DNA_4_FD_184672 | JGI IMG/M metagenome (GOLD analysis project Ga0209557, IMG submission 184672) | Marine microbial communities from expanding oxygen minimum zones in the Saanich Inlet - Saanich Inlet SI074_LV_10m_DNA (SPAdes) (version 2) | ecosystem: Environmental > Aquatic > Marine... | reverse complement strand
GATTCCTCTGCAGAGTACGACTATTCGATGGATCCTCCCAACACTCCTGTTTTGAGCGCTCTGGCTGCTGATGGAGTTGTATTCCAAAACGCCTGGGCAACGCCCGCTTGTTCCAGCACAAGAGCCGGTCTGTTAACCGGAAAGCATGGGATTAATAACGGCGTACCGACAGTTCCAGGAAACCTCGACGAAAACGATGAAATCATCTATGAATACCTAGGCGAAAACACGGCAACCTCAAACTACGCAAGCGCCTATATCGGAAAGTGGCACCTTGGAACAGACCTGATCGATGGAGATACAAATCCTGTCGGAAATGGGATCCCCTACTTTGCCGGCGCACTTCAGGGGAATATTAGCGATTACGATAGCTGGAATCTCACAATCGATAGTTCAGATACAGCTATTAGCGAAAGCGTCAGTACCGAATACAACACCAGCGAGCTGACTCGCCTAGCGGAAAACTGGATCGCTGATCAAGATTCTCCCTGGTTTATGATTTTGGCTTACAACGCGCCTCACGGCCCTGTTCATATGCCTGACAACTCGCTCCATACGCGCAACCTGACAGACTGCAGTGACTCTCGGGAGTGCTTCCTGGCCATGATTGAAGCCATGGATACGGAAGTTGGAAATTTACTCGACACCCTTTCACAAGAAGAGCGGGACAACACTCTGATCATCTTTATTGGAGATAACGGTACCGCCAATGGTCAGCGAGACCCTCTGGTCTTTGACGGCGGCCAGGTCAAAAACTCACTATTTGATGGCGGAATGCGAGTTCCACTATTTGCATCTGGTGCCGGGGTAACTCGATCTGATGTGGTTGAGGAGCGTCTGGTTACCGTGACTGACCTGTACGCAACCGTGGCTGAACTGGCCGGTGCAGAAATCGAAGAACCGCTTTACGACAGCATTAGCTTTGCCGACTTCCTGACCTCTACCACTGGCGATACTCGCCAACACGCCTATACGGATTGGGCAGAAACCGATTTAGGAGTAGATACCTATGCTATTCGCAACCATACGCATCACCTGATATCCGAGGACACTCAAACCCTATACCGACTCGACGACACGGGAGTCAGTCACTCCCATGTGCAGATTTCGGATGAGGACATTCTGTTCGAGCTTCAGGTGGAAGCAGCAAGAATACGCGGCGAACTTGGCGAGCTTGTTGCCAGCCCGAGCGGCGATGCTCTGGATATTACCGATGGCGGAGAAAACGGTACCTACACCATTCGAGCCACCACCTGTGCTCGCTATGTAAAAGACTACACCGCTTCCGTAACAAACCTGGGCGGAACTTTGCAAAACGTAGCGGACGACGAGATGTTTACCGCAAATCTCTCTATTAGCGTTGCCAATGGAGAGTGTGAGTTCGCAACCGACGGCATACCCAACCACGATATGCAGGACACGGGGAATTTTGCTAATCCAGTGTCAGAACAAAACGATATCTATCGTATGACGGCGACGCCAGAGATTGCTGCCAGCACTACCGAATTGGAGCTGGGACAGGAACAGGGTATTTACCTCAATGGCGTAAAAATCGATATCTTCGCCGCCGCCTGTCTTGGCGTGGATAACGAGCGCGTGGGCTGCGGAGCCAACACCGTCAGCGACGAAAACGAATGGCGCTTTGACCCCATGTTTGGCGAAAACGGATTCGGTACAGATTCCCATAACGCTCATACGCAACCATCAGGCGCCTACCATTATCATGGCAGCCCTAATGCCCTCTTTGACGGCACAGGTGAAACGGAATCTGGAACCGTGGGTTTTGCGGCCGATGGCTTCCCTATTTACGGCCTCTATATCAACGAAGATGGAACAGTGCGCGAAGTGGAATCCAGCTACCAGTTGAAATCAGGCAATCGTCCTAGTCTCAACCTGGGTGGATCATCTGCGGAATACAGCGAACAACCCTACGATGGAGTCTTCCGCCAGGACTACGAATACGTAGAAGGCTCAGGCGACCTGGACGAATGCAACGGCATGTTTAGCGACGGAAGCTATGGCTACTATGTAACCAATGGTTACCCTTATATCGTTGGATGTTTTAAAGGTACCCCAGATAGCACCTTTGTTGGGGGTGGGGGCGGAAACGCCAAGACTTATATCTTGCACTAGCTTCCTAATATGCAGAAAAGACGTGTATTCTGACCCCATCTAGATCAATTAGGATTTTACGGTATCCAAAAATCGATAGGGAAAGGGAAATTTACCTAAAAAAAATCGCTCCTTTTTGTCCTCATTATCACCTTAACGGCAACTCTCTGTGCGTGCGCCTCGAACCCCGTTCTCAACGAATCATATCTCGTAATTAGTGCTAGAAATTCGGACCCCGACGGACTCCGACCACACTGGATAGCTTTTTCAAGTCGGTCAAACAGTTGGACAGGCCATATTCCAGCAGATGCTGGGATATCAGCCGTACCAAGCGGTCGTCACAGATTTTCACATCTTGATTTTCACCAACCCATTGACGCATGGGAATTTACCGCCTTGTATGGGGCCTCAGAAAGGAGGTCATTTGAGTTAAAACCTGGTCACGTTTACGTTGTAGGCGAATTGCTAGTAACGAACAGGACTTTTGGAGCGAATGGCTATGATCTTGAGATAATTAGAGATTGGTCCGAACTAGGCGGGATTTGTGATGTTTTACTCCCCTCAGTCGAATACCCTTATCACACAATTTCCATTCTGGAAAACGGAGCTTGGGAGGTCCAACCTCGAAGCTCAAGTGATGTTCTATTTTGCTCCCTGAAAACTCTGAATAATTAGAGTCATAGTAGCGATACATTCGATCTTCTAGTCGAATATCTTATTTGTTGATTTTGTTGGTATTGCTTGATCCTGGGCTATCCCTGCACCCATCTGATCAGTAAACTACGCCTGCTCCGCGGAGCCGCTAGCCTTCAGCGTATGAAGGGTAATATGTAGGCGCCATCAGCAGAGAGGTTCCCGGTGACCACCAAAACGCACCTCGAAGGACTTTCCTCAGCACTCGACAGCGGTGCCATCCATCAGGTGCGCCGCCTACTCAATAGCCTATCTACCTCTGAAATAGCTCATGTATTGGAATCTTCTCCACCCAATGAACGGAATGTTCTGTGGGAGCTGGTAGATACAGACTCAGAAAGCGATGTACTCCAGCGCCTGAGTGAAGACGTCAGGAATTATATTCTAGAGTTAATGGACTCCTCTGAGGTTGCCGCCCTAACGGAAACCTGGGATGTCGATGATGTAGCTGACATTCTGCAACAGCTCCCAGACCGCGTCACACAAGAAGTTCTCGATCTGATGAGTCATCAAGATCGACAACGTGTAGAGACTGTTCTCACCTACGATGAGGAAAGTGCTGGTGGTCTGATGAACACCGACACCATTACGGTGCGAGCGGATATCACCATTGACGTGGTGCTGCGTTATTTGCGCCGCCATGATGAAATTCCGGCTATGACTTCCTCAATCTACGTGGTAAATCGGGACGATCTCTTTATTGGAGCGCTGCCTATCCGAAGCATATTGACTGCAGACCCCTCCGTGCCCATCTACAAATTAATGGACTCAGAAGCGGTAGCAATCCCGGCAGATATGACAGATACGGAAGTCGCAAACCTTTTTGAAAGAAACGATTGGATTTCCGCCCCGGTCGTTGACGAAAATCGGCACCTTATTGGCCGAATCACTATTGATGATGTGGTAGACGTTATCCGCGAAGATGCAGACCACTCTCTATTAGGTTTAGCAGGTCTGGCTGAGGACGACGATACCTTCTTATCACTGCGCAAATCCACACCCCGCCGTATGCTTTGGTTGGGAATCAATCTGATCACCGCCTTGGTGGCGTCTGTGGTAATCGGGCAGTTTCAGGCAACCCTCGACAAGGTCATCGCTTTGGCAGTGTTGATGCCCATCGTCGCCAGCATGGGCGGCGTAGCGGGAACACAGACTCTGACGGTCGTTATACGAGGCATGGCCTTGGGCCATATTCAACGCAACAATATGAAATGGCTTCTCAATCGAGAGCTCATTTTGGGTGCGGTCAACGGTATGTTCTGGGCGGTAACTGTTGGTTTAATTGCCGGATTGTGGTTCCAAGACTTTAGTCTTTCCCTGATCATTGCTGCTGCCATGACTATCAATTTGATCGCAGCGGCAGCGGCTGGCGTACTTCTCCCCGTGCTGCTGAAAAGGATGCATATTGACCCCGCATTAGCCGGTGGCGTTGCATTAACGACCGTGACCGACGTTGTGGGCTTTCTAAGCTTTCTCGGCTTTGCCACTCTGGTATACGCATAGAATCTATGTCTGAAGATCTTCAATATGATGAGGACTTTGAGCCGCCATCAAAATCCGCACTCAAACGCCAACAATCCGAATTGCAAGCATTGATTGGCGAGATCATAAGTCTACCCAAGAGTAGCCTCGAAGCGATCCAATCTGATAGCCAAGCCATGGAAGAGATATTGGTTGCGGCTGACATGAGCCCTTGCAGTGCGCGCAATAGACAAATTCGTTTTATTGCCAAGCTCATTGGCAAAGAACCTGAACTTCTTGTTGATTTGCAGAGCCTCATACAAAAAACCAAGCAGGCCAAACAACAAAGTGCGAATCAACTTCATCTAGCAGAATACTGGCGTGAAAAAATCCTCAGTGGCGAAGAGCAAGAGATTTATGAGTTTTCTGACAAGTTCGCAGAAACCGATACTCAGCGGCTTAGACAGTTGCGCCGTGAGTATATGAAGTACGCCAATACAGAGGGGCTACCAAGTAAACAGATACAATCGTCGGAACAGAGACAAAAGGAAACTCGGCGAAAAGTATTTAAACTAATATCGGAAAGTATTCAAAACTCGAATCAGCCTGAGCACTAAGACACAAATCCCAGCAAAGTTACAACCCAGCTTGGAAAGAGCAGTCTGAAGCTAGTTACGAGCCTGATTCGGGCCAGCTTGAGTCTGAGAAGCTGCCTGAGCATCAGCGGCAGATTTGGCATCAATATCCGGCGCATCCAGATCCCCAGTAACCAAGTAAGTGATACTGGCCATTGAATCGAGCTCATCTTTAAATAGCTCACCAAAAAGCCAAACTCCTGCCGCGGCCGGGATCCCCATAAAGGCCGCAGTTACCCAAGCCAGATTATTCCTTACTGGCAGAGTCGCAACCAATTCAGCATCCACCTGATTTTCAATTAAGTTCATGTCACCAGAAAATCTCAGACTGCCGGTAATAAGGTTTATTTGCACTGGAGAGATTGTCGTCACTAGACCATTCTCTACGCCGAAGTTACCCCTAAATACCCGGTACCCAGTGCCCTCTTCGGTAACATCGGAAAAATCAAATTTCAGTCTCCTTCCCCAATTATCAATACTGAATAGCGAAACAAGCTTCAGCAGATCACTGCCCTGAGCCTCAGCATCAAACTTTCCGTCGTTTAGCACCAAATCCACAGTTCCCGACAACTGCTCAATCGAAGGTTGCCATGGCACTCCCAACCAGCCTAAACGGGCATCCAGTGTGCCACTCTCGCTGGAAACTGCGGCTGATCCACGAACCTGTTCGAATATATCGCCAACATCACTTAGATCGACCTGCATATCCAGTTCTGTGAGGTGTTCCCTGCCGTTGTAACCCCATTCCACCCGACTCATGCTATCCGCACTAATTTCAGAACCGGCGAAACTCGACTGGATGTTTGAAATACTCAGGCCGAGGACGTGAGGCTCCATCTCAAAAAACCATTGCCCTAGATCACTCTCGCCGTATCTAAGCTCGACCAGATCCAAAAGCAGATGCGGAAATTTGCGTGGATCATAGTCGACTCCATCATTTACTGAACCCTCCAAGGCAACATCTTCATCCGCAATCATTTGATTTTCAGCTGCAAAATAGTCCGCAACCCCAGGAAACTGCGCCAAATCAAGCCAATTAAAGGTTAACCGGTGAGGAACATCTTCGCCGGCCTGTTCCAACACAAAACGCCCCTCACCAAAGGCCGTGGCAAATCCAACTTCCACATCTCCCTGATATAGGGCCAAGCGACTCCTCGAAGGTCCGATATCCACTCCAGAAAACCAGGTCTCTTCGCTGCTGATATCGATCTGCGGAAACAGGGAATAGTCATCCTCCGACTCGCTTTCAAATAATGGGCTCCATTCAAGATAATCAAATTTATCTAGAACCAGACTGCCGAAAATTTTGCCATTTTCCTTTGCAGGGCTCTCAACGGATATACCAAAAGCCGCCGCTTCAAGAGCACCCCTCTCGTCAAGATCAATAGAGGAATCCAGACTTTCCCCCCAGGCGATATCTATCGTCGAACCGCCACTCTGATTACTGACTAAACTCAATTCAAAAGGCCGAATCGCATCAGCTGCTTTGCCCAAGGGCGCTGGAAGGTTTGTCGATATTCCCTGGCTGTTGGAACGCAACTGAAACACCTTAGGTTGCTGGGTTAAAGGAATTGATAGTTCGCTTTCAAACTGAAATGAGCCATCAAGATTGGCAATCAGCGGGTCATCTATCCAGCTCTTCAAGCGCTCCATTTCTATCTCTGAATTGAGCGAAACTAAAATTCCGGATTCTGGCTCGGTCGAAATTGATGCGGCCAATTCATTACCCCAGAAATTCGCACTGATGTCGCTCGACCTTAACCCCTCATCGTCATAGACAAGGCGGCCAACAATAGATTCGACGCTCAGGTCGAGCGAGGCAATGTTTAAATCGATATTGGAAAGCGTAGTATCCGCACTGACATAGATATCATCCTTAGAGACATCTAAAGCGATAGGCTGCTCTAGGCTAAAACTTACTTCCGCATGGCCGGAGAACTGCAAGTCGTCTAAAGAATCACCAATACCGGAGCGCGCGGGAGTTTCACGCGCCAAATCGAATATGTCGTTGAGGTCGCCTATTAGTAGCGCAGAACTGAGAAGATGAGATTGCTCAGAAATCTCAATCTCAACATTGGAGTCAATCAGTGCGACTTCGTTTAACTTGCTATGAGGTGAATTGAGATAAAACTTTCTATCCGACAGAACAAATCGGGCGTCTACTTCGGTCAATAGCGGCCATTCCGGCGCGAACTTCAATACATTGTTCGCCGTCTCACCCATGAGCTGCACAGTCTTGGGGTATTCAGAACCGCTGCGAATATAACCGCGGTAAATAAAACCCACCTCTGGTACTGCCCCCTCTATGCCAGAACCCTCAAACCACTGAATGAGGGACTCATTACCTCGAACTGGCAAATACTGTGGCCAAAGATCAGCGGTACCCTCTTTTAGCCCGCTAATTAGGGTAAAGCTTGAAGCAAAATCACCGCTGCTTATAGGCGTCAGCAAATAGAACTGTGAAGAACCTTTCGCTCCGTGCTCGTTTGTCGAACTAATGGTACCGCTATAAACATGTAACTCGCCGCTTCCCCGATCGAAACGCCAACCCACCTGTCCCTGTAACTGGCGATTGAATATTTTCTGATCAAACAACCGATCAAAGTGGACACTAGTATCAACCGAGTCGATCAGAGCAGTTCCGCCTTGATCATCCAACACAAAATGTGCGTTCAGGTTTTCAAATCTGGGAACTCCGCCATAAGACTCAGTATAGGCATTTTCCAGTTTGCCCTCGATGTGCCAGCGATAGCCCTGATTATCATCGACTAGCTGCAAGGAAGCTGACGTCAGATCACCTCGAGGGGAGAGGCTTGTGAGTGCGTCGCGGAGTCTTTGAGGAGCAAAATCCAGATCAAGAACACGTTGAACTAGTTCGTCCAGAGCGATTCGTTCAGTCAAGATGCCAAAACCATCGCCAGCGGTTTGTATGGACAACCCGAGGGAATCCATTTGTTGATTGGCGAGATTACTCTGCATCTCAACTAAATCTAGGCGCCAATCTCCCTGAACTGTTCGCTCCCCCCAGAGCTGAGAACTAATGGCCACTGATCCATCAAAACCCTGGATAGTCAAATCTGAAACCCTGACATTTCCCATCATCTGAACTTGGGCATTCGGCTCAATATCGAACCAGAGTTCACCCTCTGTTACGACAGGAGTATCGGCCGAGTCATCGAAATACCCTTCTAGCAATGCTGAAAACAAGTTGCTCATATCAGCACCAGAAAGCGCCAAAAATCCCTGCCCCTGCATACTCCTAAATCGATAATCCTGGCCCGTCAATTCAAGAACTGCCTCGATTCCATTCTCGTCTCCGTCGACTTGGCCGATCAGGCTTATTCGATGGAAGTCCCTCTCGTTTTCAGCGCGCATTTCCGACAAGTTAAGATTAAAATTACGTCCATCTTCAAAGAAATAATCTAATCGAAGATTTTCAATCTCAATACTGCGGCTCCGAAACAACATATCCGTGAGTTTCGCCGCTGCATCTGAGACACCATTTCCATTCAATCCATTCGCATCGATACCGGCAATTGCCCAAGAGCCATCTGATCTTTGGTTCAGGTCAATAGTTAAATCTTCGATGAATAGTTCTTCCCAAATGGCTGTTTGCAGTCTCAGGCTTTGCAGATAGTTAGGTACTGCTCGAATAAATGTAGCCTCCAGACCCGGATCAACCTGGTCCTGACCGACTCGAACATATTCCAATTCAATAACCGGGTATAGGGTGTCCCAAACTCCCCTTGCTTCCTGCGCAGTCACATAGGTTGAGAGGGATTCGCTTAAATAGGTTTCGATCTGTGCCTGATAAAAATATAGGTGAGTTATAAGCAAGCGGCACAGCACAAGAAATACCGCCGCGAGTACAACGGTCAGGTAAAGGCTCCATCGGCAAAAATCAGCCGTTTGTCTTATTCGTCGCCTCATTTATCTCTTGTTGTTTGTCTCGTTAGTTCGGCGGGTCGGGGGAGTATTCTTATGCCCTGCAATAATAACAACAGGCCACAACTTTATTGTGCGATTTCTGTGCAAATCTTAAGATCGGCTCTGCAAATTTGACCACAACTATAGCCAAACATTCCGGACATAGATCACAGCTAGGGCGCCAATATCTCCGCTTCGATTTTTCCAAAGGGGGCTATCTAGCTCGCGGATCTAGCGTTGAGGCAACGCCCCAACGATTAAGGAGCTGCATTGTTTCGCGTATTGGCAATCCAACGACATTGCTAAAGCTTCCCTCGATTCCGGTAACAAATTCAGCAGCTAGCCCTTGGATACCATAACCACCCGCCTTATCTTGGGGCTCACCCGATTCCCAATAGGATCTAATTTCCCGCTCCGAAAGCTCACGAAAATGAACTCTGGTGCTGACTAGGACTAACTCAGTTTTTACCCCTTCTTTAGCCAGAGCCACCCCAGAATGTACCTGATGGGTTCGCCCCGAAAGTTTTTCCAGAATACTCAAGAAATCTTCAAAATTAGAGGGCTTACCCAAAATTTGATTTTCGATTTCTACGCAGGTGTCAGCCGCTAAAATCAGCTCACATCCACTACTGGGAAGTTCAGGTCGTTGACTTTCCGCTTTTTCTTTGGCGAGACGTAAAACATAGTCAGGGGCATTTTCTAGCGGATTAACGCTTTCATCGATATCCGCTGGGCTAACAAAAAACTCAACGCCGTGACGTTCTAGAATCTCCGCTCGACGAGGCGAGGCGGAAGCGAGGAGTATCATAGAAAACTCTATAGAGTCGCTCGCCGGATTTTGGGCGCTGACTCAAATTGGCCGACGATAAGGGGCCAAAATATTGCGGTCAATATTACTGCCCAAAACGCTTCAAGGCTTGGCAGTATCCCCAAATTCAATGCGGTAACCCAGCTAGATAGAAATTTGAGGGAAAGGAGCATCCCAACAATAATTGGCAACTGCTTTAAAGGCGACAGCATTCTTAAGCTATCGCGCATCCAGGGAACAAAAAAACAGATTAGCACCAAACCTAAAGCGTGCTGCCCCAGTGGCGCAAACGCCACCAGATCCTGAAGCAAACCAGTACAAAACCCCAGTGTCAGCGGCCAACTCACTGGGCGATAAAAATTCAGGTAGAGCACCAACAGAGCCACGGCATCGATACGTATATTTCCAGCGCCTGGAAGCGGCGTGACATACAGAATACAGCTAATTAAGACGAGCAATAGATACAAGGCGAGAGGTACAGGTCTTCGTTCAGGCAAAACCACGACTTAATTCTCCTCCGTACTTACCTGCCCAAAAACGCGAGTTTCCCAGCCAGAAAAAAGAAGCAACATATGTCGAGTGGTTTGTAGATTTGAATCTGGAGCTATCTCCACCTCCAGAAAAGGAGAGCCTTCAACAGCGCTTACATAGGACACTTTGCCGACAGGGTAGCCTTTTGGAAATCTGTCACCTAGGCCCGAGGTAACGATTTCATCCCCTACCGTCACATCCATGGTTATAGGAATATCCCTCAAACGGATCCGTTGAAAATCACCCGTTCCTTCAGCGATAGCACGCACGCCATTGCGCAAATTTTGTACCGGTACAGCGTGCCCTCGATCAGATATAAGCAACACTTCGCTATATTCGTCGCCCACTGAAACGACCTGCCCGACAAGCCCCTGAGAATCCAGAACAGGTTGTCCAATAAAAAGCTCCTGATCCTGCCCTTTGTCCAGAATTAGCCTGTGAGTTTCAGAATCGGGGGGTGTACCAACCAGCTCGGCAATAAGAACTCTCGCTTCCAGCAGCTCCGCAACATTGAGCAACTGGCGTAATCTAGTATTTTCAGCGACGACGCTCGTCATCGTCGAGACTCTCGCCTGGAGGATTAAATTCTGATCTCTTAGGGTTTGGTTCTCAGCGAGAATTTCTTCGCGACTGGCAAAATTTTCCTGACTCCAGTCTCGCAGACGTTCAGGAATATTGGTGACATGATAAAGAGGTGCCACCAAATCCAGAGCTTTGGCTCGCACTGGGTCTAACCAATCGGTGAAATAATTGACGCCAAGCAACACAACCGCCAGAAGAGAGAGAACGACCGCACCGCGGAGAGGAGCTGGTCCTTCACGGAAAATATGTCGGTCGGCTGGCACTGTGGAAAGTCCTCTGGATTAGCTTCCGTTGCAGTAACTAGTAGGAAAGTAAATCCATATGGCGTTTGTCGAGCATTTCCATTGCCTTCCCGCCGCCTCGAGCCACACAGGTAAGTGGGTCGTCAGCAACTATGACTGGCAAACCGGTCTCGTGAGTCAAGAGCCGATCGAGATCACGCAACAAAGCACCACCCCCAGTTAGAACAATGCCTCGCTCGGCGATATCTGAGGCCAATTCTGGAGGAGACTGTTCCAGCGCACGTTTTACCGCCTGAACGATAGTGGCCAGGGGCTCCTGCAGAGACTCGAGAATTTCATCATTGGTCAGAGTAAAACTTTTGGGAACCCCTTCTGCCAGATTGCGTCCTCGAACATCGATTTCTCGCACTTCACTGCTGGCAAAGGCGGTTCCGATTTCATGCTTAATTCTTTCTGCGGTCGCATCACCAATAACGCTGCCATATTTGCGCCGCACGAAATTAACAATAGCTTCGTCAAACCGGTCGCCGCCGATACGAACGGAATCGGAATACACTGTTCCACTAAGGGAAAGTATGGCGATCTCAGAGGTACCACCTCCGATATCCACCACCATTGAGCCGCTAGCTTCTTCCACCGGAAGCCCCGCACCAATCGCAGCCGCCATGGGTTCATCAATCAGATGCACATCCCGCGCACCTGCACTTAAAACCGATTCGCGAATAGCTCGCTTCTCTACTTCTGTAGCCTGACAGGGAACACAAACAAGAACTCTGGGACTGGGAGTAAACCATTTAGCTGAGTGCACTTTTTTGATGAAGTACTGCAGCATTTTTTCAGTCACCTGAAAGTCTGCGATAACTCCATCTTTTAAAGGTCTGATGGCAACGATATTGCCAGGCGTTCGCCCCAACATTCTCTTCGCATCAATACCCACAGCCTCCACAATTTTCTGGCCGTGAATATGTCGGATAGCCACTACTGAGGGTTCGTTTAAAACAATCCCCCTATCGCGCACGTAGATTAGAGTATTAGCTGTGCCGAGGTCGATTGAGAGGTCATTTGCGACAATGCCTCTGAGTGCTTTCATCATAAAGTCTGTTCCGAATGCGCGAGATTGCTAGTTTAGGCCAGAATAAACGAGCGAATGTAACAATGGCAGGGATTTTGAGCAAGCGCCAAATATGATAAGTTACCGCGCTTTCTCACTTTTTACATCAATCTCAGCCTTAATCTAACTACTAAACCTAAATTAAAGTCGGACTATCTCATGGCACTAACTCCGGATGACGTTGCAAAACTCGCCGAATTGGCTCGTTTGTCCATTGATTCCAATCATGTGGAATCAACTACGCAAAGCGTTTCTAGCATCCTGCACTTGGTCGATCAGCTCAAACAGGTTGATACCAAAGACGTATCAGCACTGGCGCATCCCTTGGACATAACTCAAAGATTGAGAGCAGATGAAGTATCAGAGCTGAATCAGCGCGACGAGTTTCAGAAAATTGCACCAGAAGTAGAGAATGGCCTCTATCTCGTTCCTAGAGTGGTTGAGTAATCCCTATGTTCAATAAAAGTATTCGCGAGATTCTAGACGACCTCGCCAAAGGCGAATATTCGAGCAGGGAAATCACCAAATCTCTACTGGAACGAATTAAAGCTCTGGATCCCGACTTAAATAGCTTCATCACTTTGACAGAAGAGAATGCTCTGGCTAGCGCTGAGGCAGCTGACAAGGCTCGAAGCGGTGGAGAAATAGGAAGTCTTTGCGGCGTTCCCATTGCCCATAAAGATATCTTCTGCACGCAGGGAGTGCGCACAAGCTGCGGATCGAAGATGTTGGACAACTTTATTTCTCCATACGATGCCCATTTAGTTCAGAGCATGGCCAAAGCTGGTGTAGTAAGCCTTGGCAAAACGAATATGGATGAATTTGCCATGGGCTCTTCGAACGAGACTAGCTTCTATGGCCCGGTTAAAAACCCCTGGGACACAGAACGTGTTCCAGGTGGCTCCTCCGGAGGTTCTGCAGCAGCGGTTGCTGCTCGTCTTGTGCCAGGTGCAACTGCTACAGATACCGGCGGTTCGATTCGCCAACCTGCCTCACTGTGCGGAGTTACAGGGCTGAAGCCGACCTATGGCCGAGTCTCCCGCTACGGAATGATTGCCTTCGCCTCCAGCCTTGACCAAGCCGGCCCCATTGCCCGAACGGCGGAAGATTGCGCACTCTTGTTAGAAGCAATGGCTGGTTTTGATAGCAATGATTCTACATGCATTGACCGTGATGTCCCTCAGTACAGCGCCTCACTAGACAATGATATTTCCGGTCTCCGAATCGGACTGCCCAAGCAATATTTCAACGGCGATACGAATTCAGAGGTCGGCAAACTGGTAGATCAGGCGCTCACTGCATTAGAGCAAGCAGGTGCAAAACTGATCGAAGTAGATCTGCCACATGTCGAGCTTGCCATTCCAACTTACTATGTCGTCGCGCCGGCGGAATGCTCCACCAATCTATCGCGATTTGATGGTGTTCGTTATGGCCACCGCTGTGAAAACCCCGCGGATCTCGAAGATTTATATTCACGATCTCGAGGCGAGGGTTTTGGAGACGAAGTAAAAAGACGCATTCTTGTAGGAACATACGTTCTCTCAGCTGGTTTCTATGATGCTTACTATCGTCAGGCGCAAAAGATTCGCAGACTTATTCAGCAAGATTTTGTCAGTGCCTTTGATCAGGTGGATTTAATTGCCAGCCCATCCGCTCTTTCCACAGCCTTTAAAATGGGTGAAAAATCCGGCGATCCCGTTGAGATGTATCAAGAGGACCTCTATACCATTCCCGCCAATCTGGCAGGCCTGCCAGCCATGTCCGTGCCCTGCGGCCTAATGAATAATTTGCCCGTTGGAATGCAATTCGTCGGACGGCATTTTGAAGAAGGTCTTATGCTCAACACGGCTCACCAGTATCAGAAACGAACCAATTGGCACGAGCTCAGTCCGGAGAAATTTGGAGGGCAAGGCTAATGGAATGGGAAACAGTAATCGGGCTGGAAATTCATGTTCAGCTAAAAACACAATCCAAGATATTTTCTGGCGCAGCGGTAGACTTCGGGCAGGAACCCAATACCAACGCCTGCGCGGTCGACCTTGCCCTGCCCGGCACCTTGCCGGTCCTAAACAAAGCTGTGATCGAGATGGCGGTTCAATTCGGATTAGCCCTAAACGCGGAAATTGGATATCGCTCTGTATTTGAGCGTAAAAATTATTTTTATCCAGACCTGCCCAAGGGTTATCAAACAACTCAGTTGGATGAACCCATTGTGGGACAGGCAAAGGTAAAAATTGAATTGGAGGACGGAAGCGAGAAAACCATCCGCCTACACCATGCTCATCTAGAGGAAGATGCAGGCAAATCACTGCATGAAGACTTTGCCGGCAAATCCGGTATTGATCTCAATCGAGCTGGCACTGCATTGATAGAAATTGTTAGCGAGCCAGACATGAGATCGGCCGAAGAAGCTGTCGCGTTTCTGAAGAAAATACACTCCATAGTCACCTACCTGGGCATTTCTGATGGCGAAATGTCACAAGGGTCTATGAGATGTGACGCAAATGTTTCGGTGCGCCCACTGGGTCAGGAGGAGTACGGAACACGTGCAGAGATCAAAAACATCAATTCCTTTCGGTTTGTTGAGCGAGCAATCGGTGTTGAGGTTGAGCGCCAGATAGACCTGATTACGGATGGCGGCACGGTTGTTCAGGAAACCCGGCTTTACGACTCTGACAAAAATGAAACTCGGCCAATGCGTAGTAAGGAAGTGGCCAACGACTATCGTTATTTCCCCTGCCCTGATCTGTTGCCTGTAGAGCTCGAAGAGAGCTATGTTCAGTCTTTAAAGGAAAGCCTACCTGAGCTCCCAGACGCAAAGAAAAAACGCTTCTGCAGTGACTATGGGCTTTCCAGCTACGACGCCGGCCTGCTTACCCAAGAGCGTCCAGTGGCAGACTATTTTGAGGAGGTGGCGACAGAATGTAAGGATGCCAAACTGGCGGCTAACTGGATAAACGGAGAGCTGTCCGCACAGCTAAACAAAGAGGATCTAGAGATATCCAACTCTCCCCTAGTAGCTAAAACTCTGGGGCAACTCATCACGAGGGTTGTGGATGGCACAATTTCTGGCAAGCAGGCCAAGCAACTGTTTGAAACGCTCTGGACTGAGGGCGGTGAAGTAAATCAAACAATTGAGGCCGAGGGCCTAAAACAGGTCTCTGATAGCGGAGCGATCGAGGAACTGGTAAATCAGGTGATTGCGGAAAACCCGCAACAGGTGGAAAACTTCAGATCAGCCCCTGAAGAAAAACAAAAAAAGATGTTCGGCTTTTTTGTCGGACAGGTAATGAAACTCTCTCAAGGACAGGCAAATCCGGCAGAGGTGAACAAAATACTAAAGGTAAAACTCTAGATGGCCTTAAAAAAAGATAAGCAAAAAGTACTGGGTGAATTTTTCGACGATGACCGCATTCGCGGCTTTCTTGAAGGTCAGGCGCCAGAGGGTATCAACCTGGATTTCCACATTCTCGAACGTGCTTACCGGGGAATGCAGGCGGAAAATTTCGCAACTTTCATCCAATTCTTTGTTGAGGCTGGCCGCGATCTGGACGCCAAAAATCCAGGCGGAAAATCACTTCTAAACCTCATAGACAAACACAGCTCTTTTGGCGAATATGCTGACATTCTGAGAAAAGCTGGAGCCCAATAATCAGCCTAGCTTAAGCGCTTTGATTTCTCGTTTTAAGTGTTCCCTGTCGATAGATCTCATCTGATAGAGCATCTGCTCGATTTGGGAGGTCAGATTCGCAAGATTGGCTCTCTGATTCGGAAATTTCTGCCCAGCTTCATCCAAGATGTCCTGCAAGGTCATAGCAGGCATGATACTGATACCTAAACCTCGCAATTGACGAAGGTAGGCACGGAGAATTTTTTGCTGTTCGGAGAGCTTTCTATGGGTGTTATAACGATTCCAAATTAGATATATCGCTAACAAAGCTGCCAAAATTACGACAAGAACCAGCACCAATCGAATTGGAGTAACATCTCCAAGCAGCCTCTTAAATAAGTCAAATTGAATACTGGTGTCGTAACCCAACACCAAGGTCAACCAACGATAGTTTAAGCTGTCTACCTGAAGTCGAACCCATTCAAATAAAGCCATCCCTCTAAATCGGTCTAGGGAAAAAAGGCTCGGATCAAAAACATCATCGTTTAGAAAGTACTGTTCAAATCCATACTCAATTCGATCGGGAGCAACTGCCGCGGTAGGGTCAACGCGAGTCCAACCCACACCCTGCTCCCAATACTCCACCCAGGCGTGCGCGTTATATTGATGCACAATGAGGTAGCCCTCAGTTGGGTGTATCTCTCCCCCTTGGTAGCCCGCAACCACTCTTGCGGGAATTCCCGCCATTCTTAATATTGCAGCTGTCGCGCTGGCGAAGTGTTCACAAAAGCCTCGCAAACCATCGAAGATAAATTCGTCTACAGCATTGCCCGGATATACCGGAGGTTCCATGGTGTAAACAAACTCCTGATTAAAAAGACTCAAGAGGTTGGGTAGCACCGAGTCTGAACCACTCTGCTCTACCCACTCGGCTATCAGTGCTTCTGTTCGAGGGTTGGATCCTTCGGAAAAATCAAGATTGTCTCGGAGCTGAGGTCCATCTAATCGGTTTGGCTGATGCCGATATTGTGGATGGCTAACCACATCGTATTTAGTGGGCTGAGAGATAGGAATTCGATTTGTAAGGACAAGATTTCTAGCAGCACCGATACTTTCCTTTGTGCTCGCCGCCGCAGGCAGCGCAAAGAGCCAAGTTTCCTGGGTTGGCTCTAAAAAGACTGTGTATCTATGAGGTTCCCCATAGCGTTCTGTTTCTGAGCGCCAATCGAAACTTGTGGCACGATTCGGCCAGATAATGGACGCATTGTCCCTAATCCAACGCCTCCCTTCCGGCTCCCAAGCGCGACCGTCGAAATCATCTAACACCAGTCCCCTCCAGTATAGCTCTCGCGCCGGGGGAACCTCTCCCTCAAAGTCCACGCGAAAAGCCACCTCACTGGAATTACTCAAGCTACTTATGGAGCCTGGATCCATAAAATCAGATACCCCCGTTGTAGCGCTTTCTATTTGTACCGGTATCACACTAAAAGCAGGCAGTCGGGGCGCTAGTACGAAGATAACTAGAGTCAAAGGAATGGACACCGCAACCAACCTAAGTATCTGTCGTATTGGCTCCATAGAAAAATTGAAAAGAGAAAACTGCTGATCCGTGTCCCGCTGCAGCATACTTTGCGCGGTAAGAACCACTACGATGCTGAATACTGCGAGAAGAAAACTACCAAAATTTTGCGCAAATATCGGCTGAATAGCGCTGATAAAGAGACAGAGGTAAATGAGTAGCTGGCTTTCCCGGCGGCGACTCATCTCCAGAAACTTCAATCCGGCCGCAGCCGTAAGGATTGAACTCATCGGCTCAATGCCCACCGGGGGACTAAATTGTGCCAGTATTCCCAGACCGAGAATCACCGACAGCAGAAACATCACCCAACGGTTTGGCTCAGCGTGCCCACGGGACAAAAGGTAGGCGCGCCACCCTATAGCTCCGAGCGAGCTAGCAGCCACCCAGAATGGCAAGAAATAGCAAATTGGTGCACAAGAGATAACTAGTGCCGACATAAGCCAGATCTGCTGAACCCTTGATAACTGCAATTCGTTCATCAGAACTGTGGGGGCTCAGGATAAATTGCCAACGCCGTAAGCAGCTGGCGCAAATGCCTCTCTCCCTGAGAAGGCACTAGTCTGGTTCCGGGAAGTCTTAACCCATATGACTGTCCGCATCTTTCCATTTCCATGGCTTTGGCACACATCGCACTCAAGCGATCTTCTACCGGAATTCCCTTATAAGATTCCCAATCTATCCAAGTTGGATTACTAGCCTGCGCTTCAAAAGTTTTTTCCAACATGCCGCGGCCGGCTGAGAATTGCTTCCAGGCGATGCGCTGTGCGGGCACACCGGGACGCCACTCTTCTAAGCCAGCAAAGTCATCCATTCCGCGTCCGGCCGGTGCAAAGCCATGCCCCTCTGTACCGTCTGAGGAAGTGGTATCCCGTGGGACCTGTTTTGGGTACACCAAACATTTGGATTTGAGCAGCGGCCAACTCCATGCGTGCAAAACACCCAGGGGGTACCTGGTATATACACGTACTCGACCCAATGCTAACCAACCGCGTTGCTCCGTATCGATGCGAAGCTGGGCGGTTGCTTTCCCAGAGGGCGGTATATCCACGACGTGTTCTTGACCTTGATATCGCACAAATACTCTGCGGCGCCAGCGTCCAGATTTGCTTTCAAACAGCAAAGGTACTCGGAGCTGGTCGCCAGAAAATACAGGATCAGAGTCCCCTACCCTCAGAGTTAATCCGTCCAAATTGGCGTGGGTTGAAAATATGGTGCTGACAAATACAGCCACCAAAAAGAATGCCAAGAGTAAAACAAGATTATTTTCGTAGATCGTTCCCAGCATCCATATCAGAAAGACAATGATCAAAAACCGAAAGCCTTCTCGAGCGGGAAAGATATAAAGATTTCGCTGATTAAAGCGTTCAAACTCTACAAGGGGCTGGCGCTTTCCTTGCCAGCCGCTTACATGGTTCTTTAGTCGAACTATTGGCTCGGAAAAACTGGACATTGATATGCTTGGCTAACTAGCCAGAACATCGACCTGCTGAATCCATTCTTTCACCATCTCGAGACTGGCTTGAGAACCAGAAGATCTGTTGGTTAAGCGATGACCAAAGACAGGTGCGACCACTGCTTGGACATCATCAGGCGTCACATAATTTCGGCCAGAGATAAGCGCCCAGGCCCTAGAACACTGAACCAGAGCCATTCCTCCACGAGGGGAAATCCCGTGAACAAAATCACCACCAACACGCGTCCCTTCAATCAAACGCTGCACATAATCGAGCACAACTTCTGATGTTTTTACCTGGCTAACCAGCTCTTGCAAACGAACCAGTTCTGCAGAATCCAGAACAATATTCAGCTGATCCATCAAAGCACGAGGATCCGAACCCGACAGAATCTGACGCTCATCGGCACTGTCTGGGTAACCCATGGATATGCGCATCAAGAACCTGTCGAGCTGTGATTCGGGCAACGGGAATGTACCCGCAAGGCTAAATGGATTTTGCGTGGCGATAACAAAAAATGGTGCCGGCAAGCTGTGTGAAATTCCATCGGCGGAAACCTGACGCTCCTCCATGGCTTCCAGCAAAGCACTTTGAGTTTTGGGACTGGAACGGTTAATTTCATCTGCTAAAAGGAGTTGGCAAAAAACGGGGCCCTGCTGAAACTCGAACTTTCCGCTTTCTTTATCCAACATGGAAAAGCCGGTCAAATCTGCTGGCAGCATATCGCTCGTAAATTGGACCCTACGGTAGTCCAGACCGGTTACCTTACCGATTGCACTGGCTAAGGTAGTTTTCCCTAACCCTGGCAAATCTTCTATCAACAGATGTCCTCGAGCGAGCAAGCAACAAAGTGACAGCTTTATGGTTTCATTTTTGCCATAAAGAACTCGGCTGATTTCGGCAACAGCCGACCCCAGACTTTCCTCAAAACTATCTAGAGAATCAACGGTTGAAAGCATCAAGCAGCCCCCGTACCTGGTCTTCTACTTCTCTAATCTGCTGAACCTCTTCGATTTGCTCAAGCTGCTGCCTTGCCTGCTCTTCGAGATTCTCCAGCTCCGCCTGCACACGACTCTCGATCTGCTGAAGGGTCTGAGCGTAAATCTCAGAGCTGCCCACCTGACTTCTAATTTCCCGATTCAAGTATGTAAAGATCTGCTCCCCAGCTTCCTTTAGGGTGGCTCCGCCCGAATCCTCGCCGATGCCCTCCAGTCGCAAGTCAGGCAAGTTTATGGTTAATCTTTGGTCACCCATTAGTGCGTGATTTGCACTAATTTGCCCATCTGAGAAAACAAACTCTTCGATAATTATTTTTTTTGCGTTCGACTCCGATTCTGCGTCTGCGCCCCCTTCACCCAGTCGGCTAGTAATGTTTGCTAGCAGCGCGCGAAGATTGTCCGTGGACCCATCGTGCAGATAGAGCACTTCTGGCTGAATAATTGCCACTCGGTTGACAAGGATAACGTCGGAGTTAAGGCTTGAAAGCTCAACATCGACCTCGATTTCACCAAGGGAAAAGGCATTCTCCGATCCAAACTGTTCTGGATTACCAATGGCCAATCCTTGCAAGGAACCGGCGCCATTCCAGGGTTTAAGGGAGGACCGCTCCAAACTTACGGGAGTGCCCGTAATTTCTGGCCCGAAACGTGCCACGGATTCCTCGACAATAGAGTCCAAATAGAAGAATCCGGCGGCTAATATCAGGACGAGAATTAGGATCAATGATCCAAATATTTTTGCTATTAACTTCACGGGAAATTACTCGTTTTATTTTCTATGTTAAGGGTAATTCTATTCAGAAGACCCGACTTCATTTGTGGAGACTTGTTCAGGAGTGGCAATCACCGGAGGTGAAATCTTGTCGTAATCCGAAAGGCTCGCCAGATTTCCCAGTACAGCGCCCATCCATCGCGTATCTGGAAAGGCCTCCAGCGCAATTTTTACCATCATTGTTAAAGGCACAGATAAAAGCATACCTATCGGCCCCAGTACCCACCCCCAGAACACCAAAGACATGAGCACAACTAGAGGCGACAAACCCAAACCACGCCCCATAATGCGGGGCTCCATAAAATTTCCGATCACAGTATTGATTGCCAAATAGCCCATAGCGACAATTACAGCCGATCCTGTATTCAGCTGAACCAGGGCCAGCAAAACAGCAGGGACGGCTGCCAATAAAGAACCCAGAGTAGGAATGAAGTTCAGCAAGAAGGCCAAAGTCCCCCAGAGAACCGGATACTCCACGCCTACCGTAAAACAAAGGAAAAATGCACAGAAGCCCGTTAGTAAGCTAATAGCTGCCTTGATCGCCATGTAGTGATTAATGCTTTGCGTAATTCGAAAGACATCTAAAATATTTCTGTCTTTGTCACCCATGGTGAGTTTGAGCTTCTGTTCCAAACTGGCTTCCTCAGCCAGAATAAATACCATGGTGATGATGATCAAAAAGGCGTTAGTCGCTAGCCCGCCAACTTGGCCGAGCAGAGATCTGGCGTAAGGGAATATCGCTTGCACCTGAAACCACTCTTGCCACTGGGATTCATCAATCACAATCCCTCTTTCACTTAGCCAACTAAAAAATCCACCTGCTACTTCTTCAAGACGTGCGGAATATATGGGTATATCTGCAGCAAAGGCTGCCAGTGAACTGGTAAAAATTGTGCCCAAAATGCCGCCCAGGAGAACCAGCACCAGCATAATAATGAGAATGGCCAAGGCAGTGGGCACCTTGCGGTTTTGCAGAAAGACGAGCGGTGGCGAACAAAGTACCGAAAGAAAAATAGCTAACAGGAAAGGAACCAAAAGAGGACTAGCAACACGCATTCCTGCGACGATGACTATAAAAGCCGCAGTGAGCAGCATAAATCGTCCTACTGGCGAAAAGAAAGATCTCATCTATTGTTTCCCATTTTTCGATGCCGCTATCCTAGCGTAGTGCGACCGAAGCGACTAGCTGAGTTGCGCATAGCCACTCGCGAATCAGGCTCTGCCAAGTTGGTCGCTCTCTATCAGGGGTAGCCTAAAAATCCCTCGAACCGATACAGATAAATTTTCTGCGACAGGTTGTGATACACAGGTACCTCGACAAACCCTAGCGCCTCGGATGATTCGAAAACAGAAATCACCTGCGGCGATGCGGGAAGTTCACCCACCCATAAATACTCTTGCTCAGTATTAAACTGAGAATCTCTCAAGTTGACGCGCAAATCATAGTAATCTCGGATGTTGGCAGGGTCTTCGCTCCAACGTGCCAATCGAAACTCTCCCGGCATGGCATAAAATCCGATTACTGCGAGCAACTTTCTCGAATCGCTTACCAGAACGAGCTTTTCATCTTCGAGAATCGGAGCGACTTCCTCGGCAACCTGATCCCAACCCAGAACCCTAAAATAAGGGTCAATGGATTTGTCGCGCTCCAATCCAACCGCATCAGCGAGAATTGGCCAGTGGGAAAAAATACTCAGCAGTACCAAGTTCAGCCCGCCAGCCCAAATCCAAAGCCTATCTCGTCGAGCGGCCAAGCTCATACCGACCAGCACGCTGGCAGATATAAAGATGGGTCCAGCCCAGTTAACAAAGGCATGTGACAACAGGGCCTGCAAACAAATCACCAGAAAAAGAGGAACCAGCGCAAACCAGAGAATCTTTGGAGAGCTAACCCTGCCAGCTTTTTCATTCCAAGCACGCCGAACGAGCAGCCATGCCCAGATTGGCCCAAATACCAGGAATTGGGCTCCGACAAACTCTAGCAACTTGTCAGGGTTAAACCAATTGGAATCTACCCCCGAGATCTCGCTGGTATGCCTATAGGCGACAAACTCGTTGAGCACATTCCAGATAATGTTCGTAGAGAATATGACTCCAGCAAAAACAGCCGCGATCCAGGGACCAGGAGTACGCAGCTGGGATCGCCCGCCCTCGGTACTCAGCAGGAATAGGAACAGGCTGAGAGGAAGTGCACCCATGGTGTATTTACTAAGCATGCCCAGTCCACAAAATAGACCGGTAAGCCACCAAAATTTAGCACCGCCCTGCGCTCCCTCTGACTGCTGTGTCTGTATAAAAGCCCAGAGAGTAGCGGCCCAGAAAAACAGCAGGGGTGCGTCTGTCGTTATAAAGAGGCTGTTGTAGCCCACCAAAATGGTAGTTAAGAAGACCCAGCCTGAAAAGCAGGCCGCTCGCGAGCCCGCTAAGTGGTCTGCTATCCGATACACAAATATCGCTGCGCCTGCATAGAGGATCGGTGCTCCCAACTTAACGGCAACAGAGGTAGCTCCAAAAATTGAGGTGAATATGGCTATCACCCAAGCGACAACAGGGGGCTTAGAGTAATAACCCCAATCTAGATTTAGTGACCAGTGATAGTAATAAGCTTCATCGTAAAAGAGCACCAGATGAGGCTGAAACAAACACAAAACCCGATAGAGCGTGAGCAATCCTAGGCATAGGAAGAAACCTTTTGAGGCGCTCAACCGATCAGAATTGGGAGATGTTGCAGACAATCTATTCGATACCCATAAAGTCAGCTAACCAGATGGCGAAGAATCCCATGGCGCTCACAACAACAAAAAGAATTAGAAGCAGTATCCAGGGATGGTAGGGTTTCTTTTCTGTCTTGTTATAGCCTGAGCTCAGGTATTCATTGACCAATGCTTGATCTTCGTCGGTGAGTTGAGGTTTTTTCTTCATAGAATATTTATCGAATTTTGTTTCAGATAAGATTGTGAAGCCAATTGCGATTTCATGGAAGAAATCATGTCAAAGAGTATAGCAAGCCAACTAGCTGGTCTTCCCAGTCAGTGCTTACGCTGCCAGCGAATGGGCAGCTACAGAGTCGTCAACATTTGCGAGCCTTGCTTGCAACAAATCCCTAGAACAGAAAACTCTTGTCGACGTTGCGGCACCCCGACACAAAGGCCACAAAAAATTTGCGGAAAATGCATCAATAAAGCTGTCTGGATAGATCAAACATTGATCGCCTGCCCTTATTCGACCCCGCTCAATTCCTGGATACCTGCCCTTAAAGACAACCGCCGACTGGAATTTGCGCCGGTATTGCAACAACTGTTGTTGGAGCAAGCCCTTGGGGAGCTGGATACAAAAATTGACTGGATCCTTCCGATGCCCATCCATTGGTCCAGGCGACTTACCCGAGGATTTAATCAATCTGAAATTCTGGCAAAACCTCTGGAACAGGCTCTCGGTTCACAAATCAACAAGCGTCTATTGGCCCGAAATCGACGAGTTCGCTCTCAACGCAATCTGAACCGTCGTCAAAGATTACGAAACCAACGAGGCAGCTTTTACATACCCACCAAAGAAGCTGAAAAGCTAAGGGACAGAAATATTTTGCTGGTTGAAGACATTCTGACAACAGGCGCAACTGCTGAGCAGGCTGCGAAAACGCTAAAGCTTGGCCAAGCAAAAACCGTCACTCTTGTGGCAGTGGCTCGAACACCTCAACCGAACAGTTTTTAGTAAGGAACCCGCACTAAGCGTCAGCCCAGGGAAAGAGAATCACGGAATCAATGTCCTCCAACCCCAGCTTTGCCATTAGAAGCCGATCTAGACCAATGGACACACCCGAGCATTCTGGTAATCCCTTTTCCATTGCGACCAAGAGTTTCTCATCAATTGGCTGGGGTAATTTGCCAGTTTTCTGGCGAAGTTGATTGTCCTGCTCAAATCTAGCTCTCTGCACTACTGGATCGATTAGCTCTTGATAACCATTCGCTAATTCGACGCCGTCCAAATAGAGCTCAAATCGTTTTGCTATTTTTTGTCCGCTTGCGTCATTTCCTGTTTGCGCGAGAGCGACCTGCTCAACAGGAAAATCCCTGAGGATGGTAATCCCCTCCATCTTCGGCTCTATTTCTGACACTAAAAGCAATTGAAGAGCCTCAGTGACTGAGTCGCAGCTGCCGGAAAAACTGGTTCTGCGGCTAATCAGATGCTGTAGATCTGCGAGATTGGCCCTGTGTGGATCGATATTGAGATGTTTCTCAAAGACTGAGCTATAGGTTTCGTAGTGAACCTGCTTTTCAGTTTCCAAACATTGCTGAACCAAGTCGACACAATCTTGGATGATGGCCTCGAGTTCATATCCAACCCGATACCATTCCAGCATTGAAAACTCAGGGTTATGTCTTCTTCCCCGCTCCTCGTCACGAAATGCTTTGGTGATGGCAAAACAGGAACAATGCGTCTCAGCTAATAGGCGCTTAAGGAAAAATTCCGGCGAGGTCTGTAGAAAAGCTTCAGAGACGTCTCCACACACCCTAAAAGATTGAATCTGCGGATCAGTTGTACCGACAGAACCGATGACCGGTACTTCAACCTCAAGTACGTCCGACAGCTCAAAGTATTGCCGAATCAATCGATAGAGATTCGAACGCGCTCGGATCACCTCCAGAGCAATTGATCGGCTCATCAGCTAGATTTTATTAGCTGTCCTTGGCTCGACTCAGATACTCACCGTTCCGAGTATCCACTTTAATCACTTCACCAATTTCCAGAAACAGGGGTACTTTAACCACGGCACCTGTACTCAAGGTCGCTGGTTTAGTACCACCCTGAGCTGTATCACCACGCAATCCAGGGTCGGTATCAACAATATCTAGTTCCACATGATTGGGGGGCAGCACGGAAAGTGGCGCGTCATTCCAAAGAGTGACAACACAAAGATCCTGCTCTTTTAGCCATTGGGCTGCATCGGAAACCGCGTTTTTGTCTGCTGATTTTTGGTCGAAGGTATTAGGATCCATAAAGGACCAAAACTCGCCATCGGTATAGAGATATTGCATCTCAACATCCACAACATCTGCAGCCTCGATAGATTCTCCAGATTTAAAGGTTCGTTCCCAGGTTCGCCCAGTTTTCAGATTCTTAAGCCGAACTCGGTTAAAGGCTTGCCCCTTCCCGGGTTTCACAAATTCGTTTTCAACAATCGCGCAGGGATCCCCATCCAACATTACTTTCAGGCCGGATCGAAATTCATTGGTAGAATAGGTCGCCATTTACTCGGTTCTCGCCAGATCAAAAGCGCGCATGATACCCCAGACTGACCTAAGCTGGCAGGAGGAATCCTGGCAGTCAGCAATAAAAAATACGGTTACCGATGCGCTTGAGCTCTGTCGGCTGCTTGGCCTCGAACCAGACCAGCTAAACCTTTCCCCAGAGGCTTCAACCCAATTTCCATTCAAGGTGCCAAGAAGCTTTATTGCGCGGATGCAACCTGGAGATCCAAGAGACCCGCTCTTGCTTCAGGTTCTTCACCAACAATCTGAATTGATCGACGTACCTGGGTTCATTGCGGATCCACTTGGAGAAGAGCTCGCAAACCCACTCTCTGGGTTGATACACAAATACAAAAATAGAGCCCTACTAACCCTTAGTGGCGCCTGCGCTATCCACTGCAGATATTGCTTTCGCAGACACTTTGACTACGACAATAATAATCCCGGCTCTGAAGGCTGGCTTCCTGTTTTGAGATATCTGCAGGAACATCCCGAAATCGACGAAATTATCCTTAGCGGAGGCGACCCTCTTAGCGCACCAGACCGGCTTCTCCATAAACTCACTCAGCAATTGAGCAATATTCGCTCTCTAAAACGGCTGAGAGTTCATACCAGATTCCCCGTTGTCATACCTCAACGTATTACACCGGAATGTCTCGAATGGCTGAATCTATTCAACAATCCGATTATGGTATTGCATATTAATCATGCCAACGAAATCAGCTCACAGCTGCAAAAAGCTTGTAATGATCTAGCCTCTGCAGGTGTGGTGCTTTTAAATCAGGCTGTTCTCCTTAAAGGCATAAATGACAACCTTGAAGCACAACTGAATTTGCACCGGCACTGCTTTGATCTGGGAATAAAGCCCTACTACCTTCACCTCCTGGACCCCGTATCTGGAGCAGCACACTTTGACACCGCAGAAGAAGACGCACTGGCCCTGTTTGAACAGATGCGTGCCTCGCTTTCTGGCTACATGCTTCCCACTCTAGTCCGCGAAAAACCTGGGGATATTGGAAAATCTCGTCTCTGAAAACACTAAAATGAGGCTTTCATCGCGTTTTTCTCCAAAAACTGCTCAAAAAACCCCTGGCTTTGGCATTTTGCCCTTCATTTTCTGGATATTCGGTCGATCTTCTACTAACTTGGTCTCTATTGATACGAGTGTGAACCCATGAAGAAAATTGGTGTGATAAAGATCGCAAAGCAGAGCCTTGCCCTCCAGGCAATGTTGCTTGCCTGTACTCTGATATCACCTGCTGTCTTCTCCGCTCAGGATGGTGCCATGGGATTGACCTCAACAGGCTCAATCGCCATTAGCCTCAAGATAGACCAAGGTGTGCAGATTACTGACCTCGAAGACTGGGATCTGACCGTTTCTCGCGACAATAGTGGCTCTGACTTTGAATTCGTTAAGGATTTCTGCGTTCGTGGCACTATAGGCTCCAGAATTGTAGTAACCGCCTGGACAAATACCGTTGTCGGAAACCAATTTGCACTGACCAGTGCGGAAAACGAGCCCCTTGCCTTTCAGCTGGAATTCAACCCGGAAATCGCTACCGGACAGTTTGAAGAAATTTCTCCAATTGAAGGCTCAAGCGTCTATACGATTGACAGTTTTAACAACTGTAGCGCTGGCAATAACAGTGAAATCAGGATAGTGTTTGACGACGAAGATATTATGTCTGCCGAAAGCTTGGAGTTCGCCGGTGATCTCTTTATAACGGTTGAGCTCCACTGACTTTAAGCACTATTAATTAAGGATCGGTTTACACTATGTACAGCTCTATCAAACTACTGGTTTGTGCGATTATTTTTTGGGTTACCTCTCCCGCTTTCGCAGGAATTTATCTGGACAAAATCGTTGTGGAATTCGATCCGGATGGGCTACCAAGAGAAGACATCGTTGTTTTTAATGACGACCCCAATGAAAACGCTTTTATTGACATCACCATTCATGAAGTCATTAATCCCGGAACTGAAGACGAAGAGCGTATCCTGGTAGAAAACCCTCAGGACGCCAACCTTCTAGTTACCCCCGCAAAAATGGTTGTCGCACCTGGATCCAAATCCCAGGTACGTCTTGTAAGCCTCAATCAGAATAGTCCGGTCGATCAAATATTTCGGGTAACCTTTACCCCAGTTCTCGCTCCCTTTGCCGACGAAGGTTCTGCAGTTCGAATTGTTGTTGCCTACCAGGCTTTGGTAATTGTTCCTCCCGACAACCCCGGAGAGAACCTCAATTACGAGAAGAACGGTGGCGTACTCACCTTTACCAATAGTGGCAATTCCTACATTAAGTTGGAAAACGGTGAAATCTGTGGGCAACTCTTGTCCAGTTGTGAAGATTTGATGGCTACTCGCCTCTACGCTGGCAACACTTGGTCCGTTGAGCTTCCTATTGATGGACAAGTGACCTACCGCGCGACCAACAACTCCGGTTCGCGAACTCTTGTTATTGACTAGCAGCGTTTAAGCAAACGGCTTCTTAGCCATGCCAAACCTCTTGAACCTTAGGGCTTTATTAATCCTAGGGCTCCTTGGCCTTTGTCCGGTTGCCTGGGCCATCACTCCGGAAGAAATCGAAGCCAGGGGCGATGTAGTGGCCGCCCCTATTCTCGATGCTCAAGAGCAGCTATTCCCGGACAAAGAGATTCCTCAGAGCACTATTACGCAAACCATTATTATTCAGGGCGGCAGTTCTCCAGACGATCCTGAGACCTATGTTGTTCTGCCGGAACCAATCTCCTCTGCCCAAACTAGAGTCGAGGTAGAGCCCGAGCCCGAACCAGAGCCAGTTGAGAGCTCTACACCCGCGCCCAGACGACCCTCGGCTTCTGCCGTACCAGCGGGATTTGAAGCCTTCCTTCAAGAACAAACCACATTGGTCGATGTTTATTTTGGCGGTCGCTACGTTTATTCGGGGCTAGCAACCTTTGACCCTCAATTTATTACTTTTGCAGACCCTGAGGACCTTCTGAATTCAATACCAGGACTAAGTGATATCACCGAGTTGCTTTCCATCGTCTCTGGTCCTATGTTCAACAATGAGGGTGAAAAATGCATCGTTGAATTCCAGTCTAATTGCGGTTTTATCGAGACAAATTCCATAGATTTAATTTTTGATCCTGCGACTTACCAGGCCACTTTCTTTGTCGCTCCCCAATACCTGTCACTGCAACGTCAGCAAGTGTCCAAATTCCTGCCAGAATCCACCGCAGGTTTATCTTTTCTACAAACGCTCAATGTCACCGCTACAGGCAATGACAGAACTGATGAAGTGACCCAAAACTTCAATGGCCGCACCCTTATTGGAGTGGGCGGTAGCAATCTGCAGATCACATCCAACTACTCCAACACCAGCGAATTTGAGATTGATGATTTCGCCTGGCAAAAAGATGCCGCTGGAGTCCGCTACGCTGCAGGACTTATGTCCAATGACAGAGAGAACCTAGATTTCGCCAACCAATTTGACCTTATTGGAGTATCCGTCGGAACCAACTTGAATACTCGTGAGGATCTGCGGCTCACCACAGGAAATCGGATTCAAATCTTTTTGCCAACACGATCTCGAGTATCTATCTATAAAGATGGTCGCTTGTTTACTACCGAAGTGCTGGAGGCTGGAAACCAGGAACTAGATACCAGCAATTTACCCGGTGGCTCCTACGAAGTAGAGCTGCGCATCGACGATGGCTCAGGTGAACGCATAGAGACACGCTTTTACAGTAAAAATTCGCGTCTTCCCCCGGCAGACGAAGCTCAATATTCCGTCACTCTTGGGCAGTTTCGAAACACAGAATCCGACTCTCTCCTCGATACGATCAATGAAACCGCTCTGAGTGCCAGCTACTTGAGACGAACCGGAGATAACTCGGCACTGAGGCTCGGCGGTATTGCTACTGAGAATACCGGATTATTGGAAGCAGGCTGGTTTCAAGCGACACCGAATTTTGAAATAGAACTCGCTGGAAGTGTTACCTCAGAAGAAGACTATGCTTTTAGCGCGGACGTTGTCACTTCAATTTTCGGCGCCACTCTCACTGCTGACTATCGACAGGTTTGGAACGAAAACTCTATTCCTATTATTGACGAATCCACCCTTCTCAGCGAAACCTCACGTCAAATCGGCGCAAACTTGAATCTGCCATTTTTTAACGGTGGGCTAAACCTTTCTGCCCGACTCAACAGACGGGAAAATGATGATAGAGAAACCTACAGCCTTAACTATCGATTTGCGCCCTTCCGTCTCGGCGCAAAATCGACCCTATCACCTCGATTCCAGTACATACAGCAAAATGGATTGGATACCTTTTTATTCACTCTGACTTTTCAAGCGGATCGGGATAGTTGGCGTATTTCTCAAGCTTCGGAATACGAAAATCGGGAAACCAGCATAGGTCAAAGCGAAGAATCGATACCCCTGCGTGTTGCTGCCAACTGGACCAGCCCCGATACCTGGAAGTCCCTTGCTCAGGTCGGTTTTGATGCCGGCCGACAGTCTGAGGAGAGTAGCAACTTGGGCGCCAATCTTGACTGGAGGGGCTCTTTTGGCAAGGCTGTATTTAATCTAGACCAAAATCTGGCATCGGCCGATCGACAAATTTCCTGGGGGGGAAGCTATCACACTAGTGTTGTAATGACAGATTCGACATGGGGCTATGGCGGTCGAATGCAGAATAATGCGGCAATCATTGTCGATTTGAAGGAAGTGGATGCAGAAGACGTCTACTTCGACGTCGTGGTAAACAATAGATCTAGAGGCACAGCTGACCCGGGCACAACCACAATCGTTACTTTACCGCCCTATGAAACCTATGACGTGCGTCTCGCCGCAAGAGGCCTGGGTTTTGTTTCAATGATCGATCGAACCGAAACCGTCACTCTATATCCGGGTAACGCAGAGCGACTGGTTTGGGAAATAGAGCAGATCGACATTGTGTTCGGCCGAATATTCGACGGCCAAAACAATCCAATTTCCGGCGCTCTAGTTGGAGGGGTTGAAGGTCTTTCGGTAACCGACAATCAAGGTAATTTTCAGGCCGAACTCTCGAGCCTCACCGACGAACTCACAGTAGAAACACGAACCCATCAATGCACCATCTCTGTCCCTGATTATGAGGCAGAAGATGGCATTGGTTTCCTAGGTGATATTAGGTGTGCCTTGACCCCGAAGTCTGGCGCTGGCGCCCAAGTCGCAGTCAGAGAAGTTGCGCAGGCTGATGACATCCAAACGATTGCCGAACCAAACTTGTCTCTTGATGAAACACTTCCTAGGGTTCAAGTTGCACAATATGAACCTGTCACTTCTGCGCCTGATCTACCCGAAAATAATCCAGAGCAAGGCATTCTCAACTCGGGCTGCTCTGTTTCTTCCAGTCGCAGAGTGCTGCAATTTGCAGCCTTTGCCAGTCTGGAGACAGCAGAATCCATTCTGGAGCAGCTGAGACTTCCGAACGGTTCTATTGAAGTGTTTGCGCCCCAAGGTAGTGAACAAACACTGTACCGGGTTATCGATGGCCCCTATGAGGAATCAAAGGAAGAGCTGCAAGATTTGGCGCTGGAATTCGAGATTGAAAAGGGTTGGAAACCCTGGGTTAGAGACGCGATCTGCGCAGAATAAACCCTATTTCAGCTTAAAGAGCTGGCTCGACAATAACTGAAATAGTATCGCTGTAACTGCCAGCAGAAGCTGCGGCCATGTCTGCTGCGGTAACTGATACTGCCAGTTCATGTGTATTGCCACTTATGGCACAAATATTTGAATCAGTCGCAGCGCTTGCTGTCGCAACTTCCGCCATCCCACTCTCTGTATTTATGGTTCCCAGAGAAGTTCCACCGCCGGCAGTCCTAAACTCAAAAGAATAGTCGATCTGATCTGCACCGCCATCCCTTTCTAATACAGAATTTGAGCCATCAGTATCGTTATTTGCCACACTTATCGCCACGCCAACACCGCCGTTCAGGGCATTGGTATAAATGCAAAACTGCTCAACTATTAGTTGATCAACTGAGGTACTAAAGGGAACGGCGATATCACCCATAGGAAAACTTACACGCACAAACTCTGGCACATCAACATCAATATAAATATCAGCAAAGGTATTTGTACTATTGCCGCGTGCCCTAAGCTCGAAGACGTCGTAATAATTTCCGGCCGGTACCGAAAGATAATCAAACTCAGTAATTTCAATCTCTAAGGTTGAAATCTTTATGCAATTCCCTGCGAGATTTCCTCTAAAATGATCTGCGCCACCCGGAGTCTGGGTACCGTCTGCCAAGGGGTAATCTCCATTATCTGGGTCCACCCATGTTAATGAGATCGGCAGTCTTCCTGAGGTTTCTGGTGAGGTCTGCTCAAGTTCAAATTCAGTGCTATTAAGGTCTCGGACTCTTATGCGATATCTGCGCGTAGTTGTGTTCGAGTTATTGGATCTAATAACACAAACGTCATTGGTTATGGTTTCATCACCGGAAAGAATAAAAGGAAAGGGCCAAGTCCAGGTCGAAGGGTCATCATTGGTATAGCCGTAGTCTGCCGAAACGGTTGAACAGAAAAATACTGCGAGGGTCAGTAAGCCCCCTCGGCAGATATTTTTTGTTTGCGTCCCTTTCATCAGCTCAGCACCAGTTAGTTCTTATTCTGAAAAAAAAGGGGGCTAGGCCCCCTTTTTCGACTGCCTTGTTTGACAAGACTATATGCTACAGCAGCAAATGATACTTTTAGATCAATATCAAATCGTTCTTACAGAGCAGGTTCAACTGTCACTGTGATTGTGTCGCTATAGCTTCCTACAGGAGCTGAAGCCATGTTGGTGTGAGGTACGGTCACTACGAA